>Ga0209336_10000672_pt1 | contig 17338 bp, 19 predicted proteins | sample LinPmetageLP32_FD_184042 | JGI IMG/M metagenome (GOLD analysis project Ga0209336, IMG submission 184042) | Marine viral communities from the Pacific Ocean - LP-32 (SPAdes) (version 2) | ecosystem: Environmental > Aquatic > Marine > Oceanic | place: Pacific Ocean | collected 2009-08-23 | reverse complement strand
ATCGTTTCGCCATAACTACATTGTGAACTTCCTTACCAGTTTGACCTAACCTATGTTCGACTTCTTGAACTTCTTTAGAATTACCGACTGCGGCGAGTTTTTTCTTAACTACGGCAATCTCGGGAAATTCAAATCTGTATCCGCCTTGTTTAGTAGTTTGTTCTAAAAAGTTATTAATTACCGACGAAGGTGGAAGCATATAATCAACTACTAACTGAACTTCATTAAAACCGACATCGGTAGTAAGAGCTGAATATGGTGAGAAACTATCAGCAGCAGCGGAAGGTTTGTAAGGAACAGCAATACCCGCTACAGTTTGTGGAACGTTAGTAAGGCTGTAGGCATATTTATCACTAAAGTTCATTTCGAATTCTAACTGAATATTGTAGTCAGTAAATAAGAAGAGTGGTAAAGACCGACCTTTAAGGCAAGGGAAAATCATTGAGAGCGGAATACCGAATTTTTCATTAAGAGCAACATTTGAGTTTACAGCAAGAGAATTCACAGCAGCACCAGTTCCGTCGGCGGCAGTTCCAAAATTAACACCAGAGTTTGAATCACTATAAACAATTTGACCACGACCAGTTGCGTCAGTTCCAGAACCTCGTCCAACAGCGGCAGCAGCAAGAACTTCAAGTTCTAATGAATTACCGAGATAATGACCTAAAACATTTCGTCTCTGTAATACCGACTTATTGAGATTTAACATAGCAGCAATTCTATCTACGTCTTGAGCATTCTGGACTTCGTAATCACCGATTCTTAAATGAGCGTTCTTAATACAGCCGAGAGCCCCAGACCAGAGATTAACACGGAATTTATCATTATTACCACCAGAAAGATTTTTTAACTTAAAAGTAAGCATAGAAGTTCCTTCGAGAAAACCGACATTTCTAATCGTAAATTTAAACACCTTAGAGGTGTCAGTTGTGGCGTTGTTAGTTTCAATTGTTTCGGTTCTAATCTCGCTCTGTTGAGGCACTTCCTTCAAACTATAATCAAGTAATTCAGCAATAGACATTTTATATATTATTAATATATTTTATTTTTTCAATTTCTTTTTTTCTTGAAATACTTTTGGATTCTTTGGTTTCTTTTTTTTATACGGCAACGCTTTTTGTTTTTTAACTATATCAAATTCTTTTTCTGGTGGTGGCTTAGTCGGTTTGTCTTTTTGAACATTACCGTCAAAAATCTTTTGTGAATTGTGTTTTTTATTTTTATAAGTTATGTCGGGATAAATTGAATTCCACGCTTTTAATTCTATAGGATTAAATCTCTTAATCTTCATTTGTTCGGCTAATGTATTCGGTTTTCGTGGTGGGCGTTGACAAATATGTTTCGTTGAATTTAGATTGTTCATTACTATCTACATAGGTTTTTCTATCGTAAAATTGATTACACTCCCACTAAGTCCCTCACTAATTTCATTAGTTTCAATATCTCTAATCTCTACGTCTAATGAATTGAGAACTTGTCGGTTATTATCTAAATCTAACTTTTTGATAATAGAAGGCTGGAAAGTCCCGACTACAATATCACCACTACCAGAATTAATAGTTTTTGAGTCGCTGTATGGTGTAGGAACGTCGTGTATAATAGGTTGAGCATAACCCGCTGACTGAACATTATTACCAGCACTCATTGCTTTACTCTGTATATTCTTATATGCCGAGATAGGTAAGTTTTTGAGGAAGATTGAGTATGATTCGTCTGTATGCTGGTCAGCATCGCTTTTTTCTATTTTACTGACTTCATTCTCTGGTAAGTTAGGATTGTATGGTTCACTTGTATTTACACCTATAAACCTTGCTAATTCTGTTGAAAGTTTTAATTGATAAGTTTGAACTAAAGTAATAGGCGAAGCATTTGTTGCTGTGCCGAGTGGGGAATTACCACCGATTTTTTCAAATCCAGCCATATCAATAGTTTCAAAACCTTCGTCTATCACTTGAGCTGAGGTTATAACATTGAATGGAATTTGTGAGTTTGCCTTTTGTGCTTTTTGAGCGTCAGTTCCCGAATTAATTGTAGTAAGTCCCTTTTGTTTGAAAAAGTTATAACTTAACCATTTCTTAGAATTCTTAGTATCATAAATGAGATTTGTTGAATCGACATAATGTGAGGTCGTAAGATTGAATATTCTAAATTCTAATTTATCTTTAGTTCCCGCTGAAAATCCGTCAGCCCAGTAAGTCTGGAATCCTATTTTAAGTTGAACGTCGGTTGGAGTCGCACCACCGAGTAATGCTTCTAATGGACATTCCCATAATAATTCCATTCTATTAAGTTCTGCTGCTGGTCTTGTAGGTGAGTTATATCGGGTAGTGTAATTAGCTGCTCTCCATACTCGTAGTTTTGATTTATCGGCTACGTCGGGAATAGTGTTTCCAGTAATTTCTATACCCATAAATGCTTGAGGAACTGCTGTTTTAAGACTTGCCGCCCCAGCCGAATTCTGGACTGCGTCAGTAGCGTTAGGTTGATAAAGGATAGGCATATGTAGAGTTCTACCAGAACCCGAAGTCTGTGTTGCTGTAGTTCCGTGAGTGAAACTATTATTTGAAGTTCCCGCTGCGTAAGCAGTCCAGTCGTCGCCACCAGACTTAACAGCGTCAGCTATTTCGTGTGAACTAAGTCCTAAGAAAATATTACCAGATTGTCCTCCAGCAGTCATATTAGGTTTGAAAGTAATTAGATTGTGATTTTCGCTGTTTGCTTTGAGTTGAGATTGATATGAAAAATCATAAGTCATTTTAGACATACCGAAACAATCATAGTAAGGCGACCCAGAAGAAGCAGAAGTTTTAACAGCAACGTCTTCGTCGGCATTTGCTCCCATACCGAGAACGTGTTCACTCGATAATCCCAGCCAAGTCGGGAATTGTAGTAAGTTATAATCTTTAAACCAGCCTAAAGCAATTTTAGAACTGTCTTGTCTTTCATAAACTGGACTATATAAAAACATTTGTTTAGGCACACCCGCAACTGCTGTAATACCGAAATCAGCGTCGTCGTCTGGGTCGCCACCGAGTCGTGTGTTAATAACTTGTTCTAATTGTTCTGGTGTGTAGCCAGTTTGATTAGTAAGTGGATTAATAACTGGAATAGTAATACTGTTGAGAGTCATTACCGAATTACTTGTAGAAGTGTCTGCTGGAATCAAAGTCGGTAATACTTCGCCTAATACGACTTCTATAGTCTGGTCTGTAGAAAAATATACAGAAGAATTTCTTTTGAACTTCGCAAAGTTCAAATATACCTTTGAGTTAGGTTCAATAACTAATGGTTCTCTAAATCTTACTGAATAAGTGTGTCCATTTCCAACTGGCGATACTAAGTTGATTGAAGTCATTTTATATAAATAACTGAGAAATTAAAAATAATATAATAAATGTTCCCAACCTTCAGCTGGTTTATCACTGAAGCAATATTTTCTTTTTGTTTTTATGGGGTCTATTCTTATATACCCATCGCAAAATGATTTTTTTCGGGACTTAACGTTCATTCTCATACCTCGGTCGGCAAGTTGTAGTTTCATTAAGAGTTTCTTTGCTGGGTCTCGACGCATAGGTCTTTTCGTAATGTAATACCTTCGTCCATAATTTTCTCCTAATCGTGAACCGTCTTTTTTACCGATTTTATAACCGTTGTTGATTTTAAAAATCTTTAAGTCCATAATATAAATATATTTTATTTTTGAGTTTGTTTAACTAACTGACTATGAATATCTGGTTCTAAACTACATTTAGATTTACAACATATAGTCATTTTACAAGCAATTCTTTTTAGCAGTTTTCCTAACATACCATACTTATAGATAATATTTTTACATTGTTTTTACTAAAGTTTTGAGATTGAGGGCGGCATTGTATTTAACGAATGTCTGGACTAACTCACTCTTGTTTCGCCTATCAACTGGAAGCAACAGAGAACCAGCATTGACTCCAGAATGAACTGTATTAGAGTAATCCCGATTAATGTAGTTGAGAGAATTACCGAGTCCGTAAGTGTAATCAACACCGAGTCCTAATAACTCTGGATATAACTGATTACCGACTCCGTCTGTAGTTGCTACGGCAGTTCCTTCAACAGCAGCATTACCAGCAGAATAAATACCATTAGTTCTATCTCGGTAATCGAATTCTAAGTTGTTCGCAGTTCGTCGCATATTTGCTGAACTTCGTTTTGCTTCCATACCACCGAGTAAGGCTCTTTCAAAATGTTTTCTAATTTCAATATCGCCCATAATGTTTTCACGCTTGAGATATTGACTTGGATTAATTGAACCTTCGCCAGACTCAACTAAGGATTCAAAGTTAGGCTGGACTTTGATTGGGAATGTGAATGGGAATCGAAGATTATCTTTCTTGTGTTCGATTTGTTTCATACCGACTGGAAGACGGAAGTTAGGTTGCTGGTAGTTGAGATTGTTTGTCTGGTCTTTATCCAGATATAAATTACACATTGCTTTTACCGAGTTAAGTTGTGGTGTGTAAGAAATATTATCTTGGTCGGCGTGAATGTCATTGAGTAAGTTAAGCTGGGAATTGAGTGGAATCTGTGCTTGATAGGCTGAAAGTTCTTGAGGTGTTGGGACAATGTATCGACCCTCTAATTTAAGATTTCGTAAGCAATACATAGAATTAGCTAAGTCCATAGTTGTCGAACCACCACCAGTTGTTGCTTTATCTCTAAATCTCTGGAATAATACTGAAGAATCTGGGGCTAAGTGGATTGTAAGCATAAGACCATTAGTGAATGCTTGACCTAAATGAATGTTTCCAGACTGGAATAAGTCAATATCTAATTTAAGTGAGAATGGAACACCGATTTCTCGGTTGTTGTTTGTTTTCAAATCTTGAGCAGTTTTGTCGGCTACAATTTGAATTCGTCGATTAACTTCGTTTGCGTGATTACCTTGTGATAGTGTTCGGTTTGCGGCATTACCCCATAAGTAATCTTCGTCGTTGTTAGTGTATGCTTGTCTAAGTGAGGAGTATGCTGGATAGTTATGAATGTTGATTAACTCGGTATTTGTTTTTTTTGTTTGAATTACAACCTTATCTATAACATTGTGAACTCCACCGTGATTCGGTATATTACAAGCAGTTTCCTTAGATATAGAAGCACCATTGTCATTTTCTAAATTAGCGTAAGTCGGGTTTCTAAATCCTTCGTCTGTATCTTGTTGTTTAACTATGAACTGACCAGAAAGAACCAGAGTTCGGGTTTCCAGTAATTTTTCAACTGCTGGAAGACTAAACTTGATTATCGGGTTAGACTCCTTAAATGAGAAGCCACCAGCAACACCATTAGTTCCCGAACTTTGAAGCGGGTTGTCATTGAGTGGCGAAATACTAAAATAATTCTTTTCAATCGGCATTTTATATATTAATAAAATATTTTAATTATAAATAACTTTTTAAAAAAAAGTTAAGTCAAAAAGTTTGCTACAAAGATTTCTAAAATCTTTTTTACAAAATAAGTTGGAGATTATCCTTGTTAATCATAATTGTTTTTACAGAGAAAACGAAATGAATCATTCTCACATTTCCGCAAGTCTGTCCATCTACTGCTTGGTCTCGGGAATTACTGAAGGTAAGTCTTATCTGTGGCTCAGCGTCTTTAAGATTGTAGACAAACTGTTCGCCACGAGCAAGTTCTCTGGCGTGTAAGTAAGTATTTGTGTAATCACAGATATTACCCGCTCGGCATTCACCGAGTCTTTTAACGTCCTTTCCTATAGATTTGAATGCTTTCACAAGTTCATTCATATTAACGACTTTGTCGTTTTTAGCTGAAGGGTTATAGGCTTTGAGTGGATAAAGTTTGTTATTAATAAAATACTGAACAGATTGTAAGAAAGTTCGGTGTGGTGGTTGTCCGTTGTAGTAATTCTGTCCATATTTTTCATTTTCACTTGATACAGAGATATAGTGTGAAAAAATACTTTTAGCAGCAGAAGCAACTGAAGTAATGTCGCTCTGGTGTGAGAGACTACTAAGTGGTAAGTTGTCTAAGAAACAATCCCACGATATGTAATCGAACTGACTTTCCTTAATCATACCTTTCATAATACCTTGAGGTGGGATTACTTGTAATACCTTGAGTTCTACATTTTTGAGTTTATATGTGGATTGTGTTGAATCATTAGCAAAGCAAATCTTACAACCAGTAGACGCTGCGAGATTAGCAGAAGCAACTAAAACAATTCGGGCAGTCGGTGTTCCGTCGGTTTGTGTAAATTCTCGGTGGGCGTGGGCTACAGTAAATGCTTGTTCAGTTTGGTCTGAACCACCCGTTCCTTGTAAAATCATAGAAGCACCCTTAACAATACCTAAGTCTGCTGGGTCGGTAATGTTAGTTCCAGTAATCACAATAGTTTTGAGTGTCTTAGCACCCCTACCACCATTAGCAGCAGCAGTAGCAATATCGTCAACAGCAATACCATTAGCAATAGAGTCTGCCTTGACCATTGCTGTTGCTGAAGAACCATCGACAACATAAGCTCGGGTCATAACTTTTTTATCTTCGGCAAAAGTAATCTCAATACGAAGACCACCGAATAATAGGATAGGGGTAAGTTTCTCACTTACGCCGAAATGAGAAAAGATTCCCGACTTAAGAGGAATACAGAATTTACGAGCAGCGAATTTTTTAGCACACATTTCAGTATCAACATCGAGTTCTTGATTAGCACCACTTACTACACCACTACCAGAAGATATTTGACTGAATAACTCACTTCCTAAGTCTAAAGTTCCTCGTGGGTCTGCGGCATATCCCCGCTCTGTAAGCACATTGATTTTAGAATTGGTTGCGTCAACGCCCGTTCCCGCTGTTTGGGCACAAGTGTAGGCACGGCATTCTGGGTCAGTTCCGTTCTTAAGTTGAGAGTGAGCATTATCTTCTTCCATATATTGGTTTTCAATACCACACCACAAATTGTAGTTAGTAAGTGATTCTAAGAGTTGACCATTAGCAAGAGAGAAAATATCCATTCTCTGGATTATTGAGGAAGCACCAGAAGTTGCTGGGAATAAATTAACTCGGGAATTAGGGCAAGTGTTGAGCATATCAAATGAAAGGTAAGAATCTTTACCCTTAACGAAACCTATATCTGGGTGAATTGTGAAAATTGCTTTTTGTTCACTGGTGAATTCAGTTCCATTATCGGCAACTAGGGCTATAAATTTTGAGTTTTCGGCAACAGACATTTTATATATTATTAATATATTTTATTTTTTCAAATTAAAATATCTTAAATTAATATAATGTCTTTGAAAGAAATCGTAGAACCTATTTACACACAGATTTTCGATAGAAGTGCTCGAGTAAGTAATACCGTCATAAGAGCTATTGACGACACAGCAACTGCGGGAACATTTACATTAGGAAGTGCTGGAAACCTAAATTCATTTAAAATAAGCGATGGTGCTGGGGCAAATACCGCCGTAGACGTTAAGTCTACAAGTGCTCTCGATGTGAGAGATACTGGAACTGGTGCTCGACAAGTCAAGGTTGAGGGACTTTTTGCTGATACAAGTGATTCAAATAAAAGAAAACCCCAGACTTGCGTCTTTAATATGAATGGAACTACAATAGTTAATACTGGGTCGGGAATTGCTTCTGGAACTAACTTATTCTGTGCTGTGAATAAAATCACAGTATTTAGTTCTGGAAACACTTACTGTAATCAAGGTGATATATCGGTAAAACAAACTTCAACCTCTACAGTTTATGGTATTCTACAAGCAAAACACTTCAGTAGTAAGTCAATGTTTTATGCGACTGCTCACGACGAACAACTCTTAATTAAAGATATTCACATTTCGAGTTCTATGGCTACAGCGTGTTCTATAGAGTTGTTTGAGCAAGATTTAGAATCTGGATTAAAAGAAATGATAGGTAAGATATTTGTCGGTAGTGCCCATAGTGATATTAATCACCCATTAAATTATAAAGTCGGGAAAACTAAAGTATTCTATGCTACAATAACTAACCTTGAGGCAGTAATCGGCACTAACCACATTGCCGCTAATATATCGGCAATATCGATTTAAAGAATTTTTTATTTCTTAATTATATATGAGGAGATATACCGAATGGCTCAAAGAAAAATTAATGTGCGATATTTGTAAAAGAGAAATCAGTAGAGGTCATATTCATAACCATTTAAAATCAAAGATTCATATAAAGAACTGCGACGAATTAGCAGAAAAAGAAAATAAAAAACTAACTGAACCAGTAGTTATATCTTGGGATTAAAAGTTGGCGTTCTTTTCTCGTTTTTATTTTATATTTTAATATTATATGAGTATTGAAATTTTAGACACTGGATATATTTATCAAATTACGTCGCCAGAAGACGACAAAATTTATTACGGTTCAACTAAGAACTGGAAAGAAAGACGAAGAAATCACAACTCAATCAACAATAATTGTATGACTATGTATATGCTTGGAAACAAAGAGATTAAGGTATTAGAACAATTTAACAATATAACGAGAAGTGATTTGAAAAAAATAGAAAGAAAATATATAGAAAAACATAGCGAAGAAGAAACTGGGTTAGTTATGTTGAATAAACAAATCCCGACTCAAACACATAGTGAATATCATAAAAAAAGATATGCTAAGAAATCTCTGTATTATGCGGCAAAACAGAAATGTTATTACTGGGAAAATCATAAAAAAGAATTACAGAGAAATAAAGACTATCTTGCGAGTCGTAAGGGGGACACGTGGTTTTGCCTTGATTGTAATCAATTATATTCGTGGACTACTAAAAAATCTCACGTCAAATCTAAAAAACACTTAGACTGTGTAGCCACCGCCACCGCTACTAAGTGTGTTTCCCTTAAAAACGGAAGTGTCTAATCCACCACCGAAAGTTCCGCCTTGTTGTTCTGCTGCTGAAGATTTTGCTTCTTCGCCCTTTTTATCTAAACCGTGAATAAGACCACCTATCAAACTACCTATACCGACTATTTCACCTATAACTGGAATACCGTCTAAAGCAGCGTCCATACCACCCATTACTTTTGAGGCTACATTACTTACTATACTACTCGCAGCGTCTTCGTCGCCACCGACTGTTGAGTCAACTACCGACTTACCAGCAGCTTCACCACCAGCAGTCGGGTTTGCTGTAGGTGCTGCTATGTTAGATTCTTGTTGAACAACGTTAGTTAGTGGTGCGGCTGGAGCACCAGCAGCACCGCCAGTTTGTCCCGCAACTTGACCAGTTTCTCTGGCTTGATTAATAGCATTACCGACATTTACCCCAGAACTTCCACCACCCGCAACTTGTCCAGATAATACCGACTTACCAGCGGCAACTGAGATTCTACCACCCGCCGCTTGAGCTGAGGCTGCGAGTTGAGCACCAGCAGAACCAGCGGCTACATTAACTACCGAGGCAGCGGCACTTGCTGCGGCTGGGGCAGCGGCAGTCGCAACTGTGGAAGCCAGACCACCAGCGGCACTTGCCGAAGTTATACCTTGTGTAAATGCGGCAGCAGCATTACCGATATTACTTACTGCTGCTTCGGCTGCTGAAGCAACGTCGCCCCCAGTAGTTTCGGCGGTAGTAGTTGCTGCGTCGGTTGCTGCTGATTGTTGACTTTGAAGGGTTCTGTAGACTTTTCTTCCGTGTTTCCACACAGTTCCAGCGGCGGTAAGTGCTCCACCCCAGCCTTCGGCTTGTTGAGAAATTGCGTTAAATTTATCTTCAATTGTATTAGCTAATTTATCTCCGTATTCTTGTTTAACATCGTTTTCGTGATTAATTCCTTCTTGTAGATTACTCATATATCCTTGTAATTGATTGAAATAAGCCATTTTATATATTTATATTATATTTTAATTCTCTTCGTCTGTATTTTCTTCGTCGTCTTCTGGCTCAGCCGTCTCTTCAACTGACTTAGTGTCGGTTTTCTTTTTAGTCATATCCCATAATGGTTCTTCTTCAAAATTTCTTCGTGCTGTTAAATCTTGAATGTTGAGAAAACAAAAGTCAAATGGCTCTTGCTTAGATTGATTATATATGTTGATAAATTCTTTCTCACTTCCGCCGAATACCGACAATTCTTGACTCATTTTCTTTAGTTCTATCTCGGGACTATTCCCCATTAGAAAGTAAGCCGAAGCGTTGATTCTTTGAATGGCGTTGAGATATTTGAAATACTGAGATATAATACAAATACTGAGTTTCCCTTCTTGTTCTTCATTACCTATATGTCGGTATTTTGTAGTTAGTCCAGTAAGTGCGTCGATAGAACTACCAGCTCTCTTAACATTCACATTACCGATAATGTCTTCTAATACTAATAAATACTTACTATTGCTGTCGTCGTCTTGAACCATTTGTATTATTTCTTCCATTAGTGCGTCATTGTAATCTGTAAAAACAAAGTCAAATTGCTCTAAAATCGGTTTCATAATTTTATCGTTGTAGGCTGTATTTGATATTAAAATCTTAACATCGAATAATTCTTTGTATGGAAAATTAGGATTAAAAAACAGATTTGCCATAAATAAACTTTTTCCCGACTTAACAGCCCCGATTACGTAGGCTAAAAATGGGTGGTTAGGTAATATATCAAAATCAACTTCACCGACTTCGTCCTTATCTAATTTCTTTAATGGTAAAATCTGGTAATTCTTAGGGTCATAATCATTCTTCGATTGCTTCTGCTTCGCTTGCGGTTGCTTCAAATCCTTCTGGTTCTTTTGGGACATACTTATAAGTATCATAGATATTATTTAACTTAGTTTTTAACTTTTCGTCGTCAAAAATCTCTTCGTCTTCAACAGTATCTAAGTGCTCTGTTAGTTCTTCAAAGTCTTCTATTGTATCACATTGTTCGAGTGCTTGTTCTCTCATTAATTCCCACCTTGCTTTTCTCTCAGTTTCCCATTCTTCCCGTCTTTTTTTTTCCAGTAGCTTTTCCCGAATTTTATTTTCTTTTGCTGATTTTTTGCTCTGCTTAAACTCGTTTTTCATTTGTTTTGCTGACTTAGTCTGTTCTATTCCTTTTTCTACAAACTCTTTCTCTTCTTTCTTTGACCGAATTTCTTGTCTCTTTTGTTCTAAAACCTTTTTTCTCTTATTTTCAGCGACTTTCATTCTACCCTTTTCTAATGCTGCGAGTTGAGCCTCACTTAGTTTCTTCTTCCTTCTCTCTCTTTTTATCACAGCTTCGGGTATAGGTTCTGGCTCTGGCTCTGGACTCGGTGGTGGCGTGTCTTCTTCTTGTTTCCATTCCATTTCACCGTCGGCACATTCAATAATTTTCGGGGCAATTTTAAATCTAACCATATATAAATAAAAAATATATTAAATAACTAAGTTAAACTATGTATTATTTAGGCTATGGTCAACTCGGTTCTGCTGCTCTTAAATTAGTATTCAAAGTCCAGTTCTTCGTCTTCTCCGCCTTGTTCGAGTTGTTCCTTAATTATTTCGTCTGTTGTTTTTAATCGCCAGTATCTCAACACATTCTTATAACTAACTACGTCGCCATTCGGCTTCTTGAAACTAAGTATATCTTTGAAAAAGATTCTTGTTGAGGTAGAAGTCTTGAGGTGTTCTACCACATTCTTCTCGCTATATTGTTTGTTTTGTTCGTGTTTTGACAGAGTTCTATAGAAATCGCTGTCTTTGAAAAAGCACCAGAATTCTTTGAATTTAACATAGTTGTTCTTGTTTGACATATCTTTAGTATAATGTTGTTTTAACACCATAAATATATTATCGTTGTCTTCTATATAATTTTTAGTCCGCTCAGTAATTTTATTGCTGACATATAACCGACTACACACATTAAATCCAGCATTATCTTTTTCCCATTTCTTAGCATATCTTATTAAATATATGAATAGAGAATACTTAAATTCTTCTTGAAACTCAATAGTTTTGTAATATGGATTTGCTTGAAATATATTATTCAGTTCTTTTCGTCGCTTGAGTAAGTCTTTGTCGGTAGTGTAAGTTGACACGAATGGAATATCACGAAGTCGTCGCATAATACTATCACCTAAATCACCGACCATAGGGCATTTCTTATTGAGTTCTAACACGTGAGTCCCGACTAAGTCAACATTATCTTCATTAGAATATAACTTACGAGCACAAATACCCTTACCACCAGTTAATTCTTTGATTGTTGATAAGTTGAGTGATTTTTTTTCGTCTGGCTCTCGGTAATTGATAAACCGTTTTCCAGACATATTAGCAATAGCTGGATTACCACCGTCTTTCAGCGGATTTAGTAAGACAGCATTGTTTGCCGAATAACCGAAATTACCCAGCACTTCCATTTGTAATTCATTTATAACGCCTTTCCCATTACCGCCACCACCACTCGCAAATATGAATTTCTCAATAGGAATTCCATATAAACCAGTTGCTAAGTAATGAATGTATTCTTGCCGAATGTCTTGGTCTGGAAAAATCTCTTCAATTAACTTACTTATCTTCTTAATCTGTGATTCCTTCGGCATAACCCAGTTATATCCAGTTGTTTCTAATATATAGTTCTCACGTCGTGTTCCTACCCAGTTATGAGTTTTCAAATCATAACACGTATTATTGAAAGGCAGTAAGTAAGGATTCTTATCAAACTGAATTTCTTGAAAATCTACCACAGACAACAGACTTTTCAGTCGCTCAGTAATAGAATTAATTTTAGCACAGTTTTTTAACTTCGCAGCTAATCCAGAAGAAAACTTAATCTTATGACCTAACTCATTTAACCTATCTTTGAGTTCTTCAGCGTCGTCTGGCTCTTCGCCTTCAGCGTCTAACACCTCGGTAATTTGTTTTCGTTCTTCATAAAACTTAACGAGACGCTCACTCTGTAATCCAGACAAATAATCACTTAGCACTTTTTTTACTCTCTCATTCTTGTCGTCTTTGAACCACCGACCTTCAGTCCCTTCGTCATTACCGAGATACATAAATATAGTAGCGTCCAGATAGACTAAGTTATTCTCGTGATTCCTAAGAAATATTTTTGCTTGACTATCGTCGCTGTCTAAGAATTCCATACTATCCATATCTTCATTCTGTAAGTCTCTATAAGCCTTCTTGTTAGATATTTTAGCATAGTAATACATAGTCCCGATAGATATAGTTGTTGAATCTACAGACTCATATTTATTATGAAAGTCGGCTTCTTTGAATTTATCGCTCTTCTGCGATATATAATGAGCAACTGCCTTCTCATTCTCACTCTTCAAAGCAGTAAGTAGTTTTAACCACGTGTCATACTCGTCGAGATATTTTACCGAGATAATGTCAGCATATTTAAATACCTTAGAATCTTTGTTGAGTTCTTTCAACTCGGTAATTTCTTTTTTAGTTTTCTTTTTTTTTAACTTCATTTTATGAGTAGGTTTATTTTGAGAATCTTTCAACGGAGAACCCCATTTGAGCGGTAAGTCCTCGTAGTTCAAAGTCGGTATTTCACAACCACTATTCTCAATTTCATTACTGGCTGGACACCAGCCGAAATTACCAGACAGAATTTCTAAGTCTTCATATATATCACATTGAGGCGATAATTTGAGTAAGTTCTTCTGCTTCTGTAGTGGCTTATCTATCTTGAAAAATATATGCTTACCGAGTGTTTTAGTTGTAGATTTATAAAACGGACAAATCTTAATTAACTCTTCTACGAAATCTATCGCCTTATCACTGTATTCTTTATCTTCATACCAGTCAACGTCTAAATGATAAATGTCTGTAGTATCCATAGATATAGTATACTTACTCTGTTCTACAGCAGACATATTCCTAAATATTTTTTGATACTTGAGTAAGTCGGTATTACACCAGTTCTCGTCTTGAAAATCCTTCTTATTCGGCATTCCACCGAATAGAGTAGAAGGCTCTAACTTCTTCTCATATTTACCTTTCGCACCCTTACTCACCTTGACGAGAATAGGTCTCCATTTAATATTTTGACTATCACAAAATTCTACCACATTCATATTTACTAATTCATATTTTATTTTTAAACATTCAATTTTATAAAAATATTTTATTTCATATATAAAAAAAATAATTTCATTACGAAAATCGTCTATACAAATAATCTAAATACCGACTGAGCTAAGTCAGTCAAACTCGGTGGGTTTTACACAACCACCTACCGAGCAGAAACATACGTCGGTATTAACTGTGTCTATTGTGGTGTCTTTAAAACAGTAAGGTTCTGTCTCTTCGTCCTCACTTTCTTCGTCGTCGTCAGCTGCTGGTTTAATATCCCAGAAATCACTGAAATCGTCGTCAATTCCACCGATTTCTTCGATTTCATTTAAAACGTCTCTCATTGCCGAGCGGATTTTAATTTCTTTATTTACTTCAAGTCGGTTTTGATACTCTTCTTCTACCTCGGCTTTTGTAGGCACACACTCGAGTAAGTCGGTAAAAGTAATGGTAGACATAGTAGGCAATTTATAATGTGTTCTGGACTACAACGAGATTTAGAAAGCAATTTTGTCGGCGACAACGAAAATCGTCTATACAGTTAAATACCGAATATAAAATCTCGGTAATTATATATGGTTGAACCTATAGGCAGAACAGAACAAGAATACTTAGATTTAGCACAAAGTTTTAAAGACCGAATGGAAGAGAAAGACAGAGAATACCGAGATATAAAGATTAAATACTTACTCGGGAAAAAGCTCATTTCACAGACTTACGGCTTAGTCCGCTCAATACAGAGTGAAATGGACGCTGACATAAGTGATAGTATCTTAGTAGAATGGCTAATTAACGAGATAAGGTCAATTCATAGCGACTATTTATTTGAGAAAGAAGAGAGACAACTCGGTATTTACGGCGACTAACCGACTTTTCTCAGTCGGTAATAATTTGTATAGACGATTTTCGTTGTTGTAGAATAAAATTGAATTTTTTTTGTGGTTGAAAGAATAGAATACATTCATAGATTGACTATGCCTTTTACAAATACCGAATCCTCTCAAGTCAGTATTACTTCCTCTACCGACTCTTACAAACAAGTTAAAGCCAGAATCAAAGATACTGCTTTGAGTTCGGCTGTTGCGTGGGCTAAGGCTGAGAAAATGCTGGACGGACAAGAGAAAGTTATTCGGTTTGAAAAAGAATATATGGAAAAAGTTATTAATGTTGCTTTTACTGGGATTAATGAGGGCGGTCTGGTTGAGGAAGCAATTCTTACAAAATTCGGTGAGCAAGACGTGTTGAGAGGTAAGATTGTTGAGGTTGACGGTAAGCCTTATCAGCCGACAGTCAAGTTTGCGAGTAGAGACTGTTATACAGACCCCGAGGGTAATGTAATTACCGACTCAACCGCCATAGGTAAATACCGACTTTGTAAGCTGGTTCAAACTTTCGAATCAAATATCGGTGAACTTCATACACTAAAACAACAGCGTAAGTTGCTTCGGTGGAAACAGAAATACCACAGATATTGTTATAATTTCAATGATACAGAAATGACTAAATATCACAACAAAATCAGTGAATGCGAGAGTGCTATGTTAGACGCAAGAACTGAGGCAAATGCTGAGGGCAGACATATTGACGTTATTCACCACCACGGCTGCGAGGGCGACGAAGACGGGTCTATGGATTCGGGGGAAAGAACCCGACAAAGAGGCGAAGACACTAAGTCTACTGATAATGGACAATCTATGAGACTTTTTGCTGATAAAATGAAAGAGGCTTATGACGTTCGGGTTTCTACTATTCAAACTGTTAAAATTATGTTGACTATTCCAGTCGAACAGAGAAAACACATTAAATTACCTACAACTTACACCGAGATTAGAAACACAGACGCGTCAGCACCAGTATTGATTTAACAAGCGAAGCAGAAGTCGGGATTTATTAAATTTAAAAATTAAAATATTTTTTTATTGTATAAAAATGGTATGTGTAATGTGTGAGAAAGAAAGCGTGGAAAACTGGTTCGGGTCATTTTGCCCACAATGTCGGCAAATAAAAAACCTAGGAAATGTATATGGATTTGATAGAATTTTAGAAATTTTAAAGAAATGCTGTATTAGAGACGAAACACAGTTAGAGAAGAAGATAGATAATCATAAGAGAAGTAAGTCTATGACAGACGAAAGTTATATAGATAAACCGACTACCACAAGTCGTCGAGCCACTCGTTCTTCCTCGGCAGCAAAAGAGGTTTAATATCATACCCAAATTCAGCGGCTAGATATTCACTCGAAGGTTCGTCAGTGGCTTTTTTCCAGCTTTTAACAATTTTGATAAATGATTTAACCCCGTGAGCATACATAGGTTTTACTTCGTAGAATCCATTTTTAACAGTAATTCGGTAATGTTCTTTGTCAATTGAGTAAGGGTGATACATAATAATTTTTAAATCACATTTTTTAGTTATGACGAAAGATTCGTTCGAGACTTTTACCGACTTAAAATGATAATATTCTGTGTGGTCTGTCAACATATGATAATTGTGTTTTCTTTTTATTTTACCGTCCATTTCGGTATTATGGTGATTTAACATAAGCCTCTGGTTATTACCCATTGCCGACTTAGTGTTAGTAAGCATTAGTTTTCCCGACTTAGTGAAACAGTCAAGAAACAAATCCCGATTTTTAGCTTCTTCCATTCCAGCAGACTTAGCCCCACCCCAGTTATATCTATCCCAGAAGTCGGGAAAATTTGTTTTTTCTTTGTTATTTGTATTCCTAAGTTGCTCGTTAGTCATTTGTGTAGTCATTTTATTAATATATAATTTATATTTCTACAAATCAATTTTATCAATTTTATTTTTGTATAGACGATTTTCGTTGTCGCCGACAAAATTGAATATTTTTTTCAGTTCAAATTATAAACAACTATGAGTGTTGCTTACTGGAAAAAAGAAGCCCAGAAGGCTCAACGAGCAACTCGGTTTGCGTGGGGTCAGTATTTTCAAGTTAGGAATGAGTCATTTGAGAATCAACTCGGTATTTATGGATTTATGGAAAATGAGCCAGAATTAAATCTGCCCGAATTTATTAAAGACGAAGATAAAGTGAGTGTTCATTTACAAAATTTTATTAGTGATTTATATGGAAAAGCTAAATCGTGTGTTGAGTGTGCGATATGTCTGGAAGTTATAACAGCCGAGACATTAGACACTACGCCGTGTGGTCATAATTTTCATAAAGATTGTCTAAATAAATTGAAAGAAACTAAAGAAGTCGGTAAAAAAACTGTGCCGTGCCCTCATTGTAGAAAAGAGCTCTGGTGTATAAAATCAAAGTAAAAAAAAGTTTTTATTATAAAATTTAAGATATTGATAATTTTTCTATTTAT
>Ga0209336_10000671_pt1 | contig 17357 bp, 14 predicted proteins | sample LinPmetageLP32_FD_184042 | JGI IMG/M metagenome (GOLD analysis project Ga0209336, IMG submission 184042) | Marine viral communities from the Pacific Ocean - LP-32 (SPAdes) (version 2) | ecosystem: Environmental > Aquatic > Marine > Oceanic | place: Pacific Ocean | collected 2009-08-23 | reverse complement strand
CGGTACCCACGTAGGGCATGAGTTTTTGTCAGTATTAGCTGCAATTGCTTGGGTGACGGAGGTAGGAACAGCAGTAAGATAGCTGGGGTCAGAGGACGGCACCCACGTAGGACACGACCTTTTGTCAGTATTCGAAGCAATGGCTTGGGTGACGGAGGTAGGAACAGCGGTGAGGTAATTAGACAAATCTGGCTTGTGGAGAATCTGCGCGTCTCCACTCGCAGCTGTCCAATCCGCCTGCACATTCACCTCTGCGCCATCTGCAATGCCAGCAAGTTTATCCTTTCGTGCTTGAGTAAAGTTGAAATTAGTTAAACCAGCAGTTCCATTGCTGGCGAGTGTATTAGGGGCATAATTTAAAAGTGGAAGATTGTTCGCATCAATATTGATGTCACCTTGATCGACCGTCCAATCTAACGCATATGTCGGCTTGTTTTGAATATCATCCCAGCTGACTTCTCTGACTGGGTCGTAGTCGAGCGATCCATAAGGTAACGCAGCCATGTTTTATTTATATGGAGGGATAATTTTATCCAGGTAAGTTCCCTAACACGTTCAGCGCATCCTGGTTGTAAAAGCCTGAGAGTGGCATCACAGGGGTGTTCATAGGTTTATTGAAATCCACCGCCAATCCCAGCTTTTGATGGCGTGCATATCCCTGCTGCGGGTACATCCCAGATGTGAGAGACGAATCCGATCGTCCATACTTCACCGCTTCCGGTTGACCCTTGCAGTGTAGAACGCCGTGCAAACTCTTCGTCTGAAGGTTTGGCGTGAACTGGTCAGGGTGTTTGGTCAGAGGCACATACATTCCCGGTGCAGGGTCCCTCACATTGTTGTTTTTCGGCTCGAAACCGAGACCTCCAGTGTGCATCGTGAAAAAGGTTGGTTCTTCCGCACCCTTGAATGGTCGGATTCCAGAGTACATTCCGATGATGTCTGCCATGGTTGTTGTTTTTTAACTGTAGAGTATATTATTTTTTTTACGCAATCACTTCGATCGCGCGACCGCTTCCGACCCTAAGCTCTGAGGTGCACTCGGCGAAAATGGTCAGGTTGCACGAATCCAACCCCGTCGTCTCAACGGCAGCTTGTGCTGAAACGGACCGAGTGTCCAATCCAGACGCCAAACGCGACATCTCCGAGTCGGGAAGGCAGAACCGCATGCACTGTACAAAGTACGAATCGACATACTGGTCCATGGTCATGCTGTGCTCCGTGTGGTACGAATCGACGCTGTTTCGGGTGATCGCATACATCTCTGAGCGGTTGACACGGAATGCGGGAACGGTGGCACCGTTGACCTGCAGCTGGTAGGTAGCAGTGGCGCCGCTTTGGAGAGGTTCCTTCATGCGGAAGTATGCGGATGTGTATTTTTCCTTGTTCGTGTCGAGAACACCACCAATGTCGTAATCAGGGATTCCAACATCAAAGTCCGCAGCCGTATCACCTGGTCCATCGTCTACAAACGCACCCTTCTTCTTGAATCCAGGAATGCGGTGGGCGCCAGCCGCGTCTGCATAAGTGGTTGGTCGGTACACAACCCACACACGATCCCAAGACGCAGAGTTCACAGAGAAACGCGAGGCTCCAGAGTGACGGGAGACATAGGTGAAGATATTTTTGAAAGGTAGCGAAAGGTATCCGACGGATGCAATACGCTGCTCTGTGATCTGGTCGAGAACACTGGTTGCCATTCCGAGAACTTCCACCTGCATGGAAATGTTGGTAAGCTCATAGGTCGCCTTAGCACTGTTTGTATCAGTGATGTCCGTCGACCCTGTACCTTCCAAATCAGGTCCCGCGCATGACGGACACACAGTATCCTCAGCAAGGGTGATCTCGACAGTCACCTGTGGAAGAATGCCCGTATCAAGAATAGATGGCTGAACTGTTCCAAGGAACGACTCCCAGTAGTCGATTGCAAACTGGTCGTCCGTGCTTGGGTATGACTCGTTGGCTGTAGTAGTAAGTGTGCTGGAGCCAGCGCCTTTACCATTGTGGTACGACTTTGCACGAACGATTTCGGGATGTCCAAGCACAGAGTCGCACTTGGATCCCTCCATCACCTCCTTTGCGGTCTGATAGAGGTTGTACGACTGGAAGTTGTTTTGCACAAGGGTGCCACCCATGTAGATGGCGACACGCTCGACCAACTTGTAAATACCGTTGGGGAGACGACCACCTGCATTAGCGGTCTTATCCACACTCGCGTTGAACATCATGCGAAGAGAGCGGAGATTGATCAGAGAGTTTGATGGTAGCTCGAAGCGCAGAATTCGGTTAGCAACCGCAGAGTCATTGCTCTGGGGATTGATTTTGAAGTGAGAAGTCGATACTCCTTGGAGTCTCTGCATGAAGAATGACACATTCGAAGGAAGGACACCAGCCATGTTTTGTTGTTTACATATACGTAGATAAAAAAAAATAGCGGTCTCATGACAAATGTATATCTTCAGTCGACCAAAATGGATCAGTGCCTTGGACGTCCGTAATCGGGCCAGACGACGACACCTTGCGCTTCACGCGCAGGCTTTGGAAAAGGCGGTGGAACAGTGTCCAAGTGTGCAGGGTTTCGAACGCGAATCACCTCCACCTTCAACACAGCGGTGAAGTACAGATTTCCCTGAGTGCTTTGGTCGTTAGCGACGAACGAATCTGCGCGTGTGTTTCCAAGGTTTGCGAACGCGGCGGCATTGGATCCGCCACCACCAGAAAACGCAACTGTGGGCACAGTCCCACTAAACCCGCCACCTGTTGATCCCACAATGACTGACACCACCGTTCCCGCGTTTGACCCAGTCCCTAAAACAGCCGTAGCAGTTGCCAACTCAGTTCCACCCGAAATCGTGACGGTGGGTGGTGATGCGTAGCCAGTTCCTCCATTCGTAACCCGAACACTGGTAACACCTTCGAGATTATCTTCCAAACCAGCTGCAGAACCGCTTGTCGCACCGGGTAGTCGACCAAGTCTGCGACCCTTGGAATCTGTTAGAAACAAGTGGAGGTGAGACAGACGACGTTGTTGTAGATTGAGGAAATAATCGTCCCCAGTTTGTGTGTGGTATGACGCAAATTCCACATCGCGAAAGACCTTTGCGAGAATGTTCGAGTTGATCACATCAGGCCCAGCTGCACCAATGGCAGAGTCGAGCACACTCATCTCGAGACCGTTGGACACGTTCTCACATCGAAGATAGATGTACGGGTCACTCATGCGCTGCATTGGAAAATAACCTTTGATGACGACAGTTTGAGCAGTCACATTCACCTCAAATGAGTTTGAAGTCAAGTCAGAAACATCGTCGATGCGTTCGCCGCCTAATATTTGATAGGACTCACCGGCAGCTCCTTGACACTGTATGATCACATCGTTTAGACTGTGGTTCACGGCAGCATCGCTTGAAGTCCTCGCAGTGAGAGTCACAACCATTAGCCGCGAGTTACTTGCACTTAAAGATGCTTCCGGTGGTTGGACCTCGGTGGTGTCAAACTTAAACTTTGTGACAGAAGTAGCACCGGCTCGTTTTGCTTCCGCAACAAGTGCAGTTCCCAGAACAGTCGCAAAATCCTTCACTATGGAGTTGTAATCCTTATGGTTTTGACGGGTCAAACGAATGATTCGATCGTTACTCGTATTAGACGCTCCGTTTGTTAAGAGTCGAATGCGACGATTTGTGTTGTCGATGTGGTACAGGTTGTTGAACATGGTGAAATTCGTCAGAGTGAGTCTTATGATCTCACCGTCCATCGCTTCGATAGAATTACCCTCCATATGGATGTGGACATCATCCCCCTTGGAATGACCGTGACCATAGACGGACGACCGTTCGGAATCCACAAAAAGGTTGAAGGAGTTCACGATATTCTGCGACTCATATCTTGAAGTGGCAAGACTCATGCTGTTGTTTCCTTATTGTAGATATTATTTTTTTGTGGAGTTATCAAACAGATGCGACCTTGGGTCGTTGCATGGTAAGTGTTTGGACGGAACACAATCAACCTTCCCCATGACTTCATGCAACTTGTCCTCTGGAGTGTTCTTACACAAGTCATAGACCCATTCTGCATGCAACGGGTTCACATCAGGCCACATCTCGCGCATGTACTTCAATGCGAGTTTGCGTTCCGCAATCTGGTCGTCGGTGTACGAGAATGGGTTTTCGGCTTGTTTGCGTTCAAATCCTGGAACGGCAATCGACATCGTTTTTTTAATACTACAAGGATATTTTTTTTCGTCAATCTTCTTTCCTGTACATCTCTGTTTTTACAGACAGCTCTTCGTCCACATGAAACATGTGCTCGCGAGCACCAAGGACATAAGACATGAGGCTGGTACCCTGCTCAGGAATAACCCCTTGCGATTTTGCGGCGGCATCTGCGCGTGCGATGATTGCCAGAGATGCTCGATCTCCTCTGTATTCGTGGTTTAATTTGGATAACGCTTCACCATGTGAAATCCTCCCACCTCTGGGGTGAAATCCATCAGGAAACATGATATTCAGGACGCCCTCTATATCCTGCGTGTTTGCAATGTTTGCCACCATGGCGCGTGTTTGTGGTTCCATGAAGGACTTGGCTATCCTGAACTCTGCGTCAAACTGTTCCATACCCTGTCGTTTGGTGTTCTTTCCAAGAGTAAGCGAGGCGGGGACATGTGTGAGTGACGACAAATCCGCAAGATCGGTTGACGCATCCGACATGGTTGAAGACCCTATGACCGTGGGTGCAAGGGATTCCGGTCGCTTCATTACGCGCGGGACATGGACACTTTTCATCTGCTCTGCATAGCCCTGCTGAATGTCTGAAGGTGTATTTGTAGACCCCAGCTGCTTTCGGTAGTTGTACACCGCCTCCATCGAAGCTTCCTGTGTTCTCGCAGGCGCTGCAACCATTGCAAAGTTTTGTAGGTCGTTTATTGGAAACCGTGCGAAGTCTGTTTGCGTCTTGGTTTCTTTGGGAACTTTGATCCCGCGAAATATGTTTGTCTGCAGATGTGTTGGATGCATCGCCTTGTGGGTCATGAGGTCCGGAGGGAAGAATTCTGGACAGTGATGTTTGATGGCCACATCGGATAAGACTCCAACGCGCGCCGTCATTGTTGTTTACTTAGAACGGATATTATTTTTTGGCGGGTCTGGTATAAGAAAGTCACTGAAAAAACGGCGGAACATTGACGGATGGTTAGACTTGCGGTGTAGGTCAATGCTGAGGAACTGGTGAGAGTTACCATCGCCAATTGCTTCGTCATACACTTTCATAAATGTTTCTTGATCTATTTCCCCCGCCACACTGTCTGCGACGTCTAAAAGTTCAGCCTTGTCTTTTGTCTTGAAGAGCATGAGGGAGGTACACTGATTGCGAATGACCTTGTTAAGACCTCCGGTTTGGGCCTTAAAGGATTGTATCAGAAAATAGAGTGAGATACCGATCGAACCTCCTTCCGAAAGCTGGCCTACATGTCTCGAATAGGTTGATAGGGCGTTTAGCTTGCGTGGTTTGGAGTAAAGACCACTGCCGAGACAGTCATCGAACACAACGGCTATGCGCGGCTTTTCGCCGTTCCAACGATGTGTAGGCTTCATGAAATCGCGATCGTTAAAAAACGCAATCAAATCCTCCTCATCAATCGGCATGTGATCGCTATTCAGAGCCTTCATGAGTTTGTGATAGCGACGTAAATCCTCACGGTATCGATCAAGGTCTTTTGCCTCGTCCTCCACAATTTGTTTGATCTTGTCTATCACACCAGGGTCATCGCAGTCCTCAAAAATATCGGCCTCGTTTATTTTGAGACGATCCAACAATTCCTTGTTCGATTTCATGGTGGGGGAGACAATCAGAATGCGGTCGTACTTCATTTGCTCTATCAATGACACCATAGCCGTGGTCTTGCCACTCTGTCTTTTGCCCACAATCACGCAGACTTGGTGCATGACAAACATGTCTGGATGCGTCTCATATGCACCACTTGTTGTCTTTGGCGGGATGATTTCCCTACCTTTCAGCTTTTGGGTCTTCATTTCCTTTCTTGTATACACTATAATTTTTTATGCGATAGTCACCTGAGAGGCGTCTATCGGTATGACATTGCGTTCACACTTAATGCAACAGCATTCCACGGTGCGGCAGCGAGACTTCAAAAAGTAGGTCAGGATTGCTGTTCCACCACCCCCAATAAGTCCTACGAGAGTTAAGATGAATGTGTCGTCAAACCATTGCGGTAAGTTACTTCTTTCGCTCATGATTTATTATATACATATATTTAAAAAAAAGAGAGATGGACACAGATGGATATGAACATGCGGTAATCTCCGATGCGGCATACAATTTCTACGAACGGGGAGAACATTTTGCCCAGGATGAGCTCGATGATTTCCTGGAGGGGTATACGATTGATCCTGAGTACAGCGACGATCACGCAGTCACCATCCTACGACCAGATGGGTCTGCAATCATCGGGTACAGGGGGACTGATCCTTGGAACATATATGATATAGGAGCAGATACGCTCATTTTGTCTGGCTATCATCGTGAAAAAATGAACATTCTTCCATACACGAGATTCCAAAGAGCCAGTGATCGCTATCAACATGTCGCAAACAAATACGACGTGGAGAGTGTTACAGGACATTCGCTCGGCGGCAGCCTCGCAGACTTTGTCGGAAGGAGGTACGATGCAAAGGCATATGCGTTCAATGCCGGTGAAACCCCGTTTGAATTCGCACGGTTTGGACTCGTCGAGCCGTCCAAGACGAAGCTATACACGACCGGAGACGATCCGATCTCTGTTTCAGGGTTTGCATACAAACACCATCAGGAAATTGTCAACGTCCCGAAGACGGTAGATGGCGGGTACTATTATTTGGACTCACACTCGCTTTCAAACTTCCTACCTCCCAGACGAACAAAAAAAGAAGCCCCCCAGGACATCAGAGAAGCTTCGTTCCGTGAGGAACGTCTCTGTCGCCTCTATCCCGAATATTGTCCAAAGGGGGACTAACCCTTGCTCACCGGTTTTGCACCAGGAGCGACGCTTTTCACCTCAGACACTGCCTGTGTAAACTGTGCGTCCGTGGCATCTACCACGCCCTTTCGCTGGAGGTTGTCCTTCACTCTGTGATATTGCGGGACGGACATGCCGTACTTTTGTGCAGCTTTGCTCTGCAATCTTTCCTTTTCGCTCAACCTGCGGGTGTCTGCAGAAACAATATTCTCATCTATCACCACACTGTCTTTTGTCGGCAGTGCGTCTGAAAGAGGGTGGTAACTTAGGCGGTACTGATTGAACACATCGTCCACGTGGTAATGCAACAGATTCGTCACTGGTCCGGCGTGGGACATCAGGTACTCATTTTGAGCAGCTACCATGTCGTTGTATTGATCGCCATACGCCTGCAGGTCTCGTAGTAGCGTGGTGTTGTACTGGTCTACTTGCGACTGATTTTCTTCGTTGAGTCCGTGGATCATGTCTGAATAGTCCTGTCGCGCCTTTACGAGATATGTTGGTGTGAATCGTGAAACGAAATGGTTTGCTTCGTCCATATTGGGTGCATTCGGTGCATCTGGGTTGAGCGTGAACAACCGAGTTTTACGATCGTAGTTGTATAGATCTTTGCTGTATTTTGCAAAAGTAAGCTCAGATTGGAGGTGCTTATAGTCGTCGTTTCCAAAATCCTCCAACTGTTGTTCCGTGTATGTTGGCAACTTTTTGTAGTCACCCGCATCACCCAACGCGAGCTGGTGCATGTATGCAACGTACTGATTCAAATTCATACCAGCTGCATGCGCTTGTAGGATCTGTGAGTCCGACGGATGCCACTGAGAAATGTCGGTCGGATCGCTTTCCAAGAACGCTTGGTCAATGTCGTAGAATCCTGCGGCTCGAACTGCATCTTGTTCCACTGCGAGTTCACCTGCCTGTTCTACAACATCTTCTTGCGTCTTGACCCGATTGAATTGCATCTCTTGGTAACGGTCTCGTTGCTGTTCACCCTCGAGACCCTGTAATTCGATAAGCTGTGAAACATCCACTTCCAATTGCGACGCAGTGTTTTCCATGTCGTCATAGTATGCATGCATAACGGTGGAGAACTCCGGATCATATCCAGCAACCGTTTGGATGTTTGGAGACATTTGTTCCAACTTTGTCTGATTCGTGGCATATGCATCAATCACCTTGTCTTGTGCGTCGAATTTGATTGCTGTGTTGAATTTGTCTTCCCATTTTGAGTCCAGGTATGCGGTTTGAACAATGTACGAATCAAGTTGGTTTGGGAGAGTTTGGTTTTCGTTCCATGCATCCACCATTTGTTTTTTTGCAACTCCGATGCGTTGCTGTGTGTATTGCAACTCTTGTACGGACATCTCCACTTGCATATCTGCCTGTGGTTGCCAGGTACTACCGGTTTTATCATTCAGGAAATGCGTCTCATCAGATGTGAGTTCCCCAGGATCTCGTGATTGAAGTTCAGTACAGTCAGTACCACCTGTGCAAACACGACCAATCAGAGAGTGAGTGATGTATTTCGAGAAGAGATCGTTCATTCTCTTCTGATCTCCGGACGCCTCCGCATCGCTTCCTGGACTGGGTGCAGGGGAATTTGATGGTCGAGGTATGAATAACCGTGTAGATGACGTCTGGAACGCATCCCAAGTATCGTCACCAACTCCAAGTTCGGTTTTGTTTGGGTAAGCATCCAGCGCATCTTGAAAGTTGTGATCATGATCCGGTAGGGTTGCGAGTAGGCTCTTCCGCGCATTTGCGGTACTTATCACGGTTTGTTTTGCTCTTTCCTGTGCTTCGCGTGCCTTTCGTTCTTTCTCATCCTGCTGGTGTCCAGTGAACGCTCCAATAGCCGTTGACAGTGCTGTAACAACACCAGCAACAACCAGGGAGAGACCAAACGTTTCTGGCGCTGCTGCGAGCGATATCGCACCGACTGCAGCCATTGTGCCAATTCCGACAGAACCAGAAGACGCTGCGTTAGCACCAGCATGTGAAAAATGGTAGTCCCTCCTCAACTTATCGTTCAGCAAAAGATCAAGAGGTGCTGCAACTGCACCTATAATAAGACCCTCCCCAGCGCCTCGCGCGAGTGCTATCCCAAGTGTCCCTGCAATCGCCGACTCTTCCGCAACCGTTTCCGTTGTTTTTACAAGTGTTCTCTGAGCAATTGCCGCAGTCGTTCGTCCAGCTACGTCACCTACAGCACCAGATGCACCACCGACTATGGATGCGTTTACAATACTATTGCCGGTGTAATCTGTACCACCCATGAGTGACGCAACACCCATACCTGCCAAAAATCCCACACCAGCCGCTCCCGTCCCTCTGACAGCGTCGTGAGTATTAACATTCTTTAACGTGATATTTCTGAGGCGCTCAGGCATTGATAGTTTCGGAGCGGAACGTCCAATCACCGTCGGTTCGTCAATCACTTGATCAAAAGGTGAATTCTCCAGGTCGATTTCAGTTAGACCCGTTAGATCGTGTATATCTCCTGTGACGGGTCTTCTGATAGTGATGTCACCGGTATCTGTGGTTGCGACAGGCTGGCGTCCAATCTCAATCGGCCTTCCTCCACCAATTGGTTGCTCCCCGCTAATTGCTCGAGCCATACGGATACCTTGCGCATCTGAAACGACTCTCTCATATCCCTGGCCAAATTGACGAGTAGTGGAGGCGCGAATGTCCTGTATGACACCTTGTGATCGTCTTGCTAACGATTCTGTGATTGAGAGACGCAGCTTCTTCGATGCCTGCGACGCTAAAGCAATGTTTTGACGCAGCTGGGTGGCTCGTGACCGTAATTCTCTCGACACTCTGGGACGACGGTATCTCGATGGCGAATCTGTTTCCAATTCGAAATATTCACTGTTTCGTTTTCTACCAGGAGTTCCACGCACATCGGTTGGTTCAGCCATTTCGATAGGATACACAGGCGAATCTTCTTCCACATTCCTCATCCCTAAGCTACGCTGCTGGTCTGATCGCTGTCGTACAACTGATGTGTTTTCATCGAAATTAGCTTGCAACCCTCTACGAACACGAGTATTTGTAAGCTCAATTCCCGCCTGCGTAGACGGTGCGGAGGTTTTTCCTCTCGATAGGGTGCTCATTTTAGAACCACCGTTTGTTCCATTTGATCTCGATGGACGTGAGAACTTTCGAAAAGGCGGTCTCTGTTTCGGGGTACTGAATTCTTCATCTCTCGGATCACCGATAGGCATACTACGAGGTCGTGGAGGGATCGCTCCTGCTCCGTCATCCATTAAATTTAATTGTGAACGAGCCACCTCATCATCAGACATCTGAAGTCTCCGTCTCTCCGTCGTGATTAAAGTCTCAATCTCATTTCGATAGTTTGCAGGAATACTGGGAGAACCCTCGTTTCGATAGTTTGCGGGAAGTTCGGCAGGGACTGTATGATACCCTCGCGGTCTGAAGAATGTTGGTTTTATCCCAAAACGCGACTCTTCGTGTAAAACACGATGCTGGCCTCGTAACAAGACGTTCGTTTCATCTTGAGGGAGTTGTGGGGTGTTGTATTGTGATCCTGGTCCCGTTGCACCACCAACCAGTGTCCCGCTTTCGTCTGGAAATACAGGATTTGGTCGTTTCGGTTGGTCGGGAATCAGTTGGTCATTTAACACATTAGAAATCCCAGCCATGTTGAACGGTCTAAATGGGTGTTTTGGATCGGGTGGCGGATGAGGTGGCGGATTCACAGGATGAAACGGAAGATTGTCACGATCAAAGATACCACATTCTGGGAGACGACGGAGCTTTTGTAAGTTTTTTGTACACCTACTGCCGTCTGTTTTGAACTTTACCTTGTGAGGATTTGGCATCTCTTGGTTTACTACTTAGCAAGACAATTTTTTCCGAAAGGTGCTCAAGTTCTGATCAAAGGAAGTCGACTCTCCCCACAGAATGTGGTAGGAAAGTGCGCCAGGTGTGTCCGGAGCTTGATTTCTCTCTTTCATATGTCTTATTCTATACAAACGCCTCCGCTCCTTATCCTTGTGAATAGTGTAGTCCTCGTATCCTGATGCACCGAAGTGTACCGTTTTACGATTTCCTGGCGCACATTTTGTGTCTCCAGAGCACTTGCAAAAAATTGCCATCCACTTTTTCTTCGGATTTGAACTCTTCTTGACCTCGAGGAGTCTCATCCCTTTTCATAAAAAGTGGATATTTTTTATCTGTGTCGTCCTCCCGACAGAAAGTGACCACCAAACATACTATTGTACATGTCGATCGTAGATCGGTCCCGACCGGAGGTCAGGTGCGGTAGCTTTGGTGGTGATGGTTCTCGTTGTGGAGTGGCTGGTGGAGGTGTTGGAGCTGCAGGTTGCGGTGTGATCTCTTTCTTCTTACGGACTCGTTTCACAAACACAACACTCTGGTTCGGCTGGAATTCATCAGAGTCATCTGAGGACTGTTCGACAACTACCATCTGTCTCTTTTGCTTCTTCGTTTTCACTGGCGCTACTTTCGGAGGTTCCGGTGACGAATCTGGCTCTGGCTCCGGTGTCGGCAGTGGATCGCTCGCGAAGCTCCGCTCCTGGCTACGATCCTGATCTGGAATGGACTCTGGAATGGACTCTGGAATGTGTGTGACGATCGAAGGGTTCATTTGATTCTCCATTCGTTCAAGTTCTGCCTTCTTTCGAGCCAAACTGTTCTTTCTACGGACCTCCAATGCTTTTTCACGAGCCATCGCGAGTTTGATCGCTCGATCTTCTGGGAAGGGTTTCTTTTCAATCAATGGGGTAGAAACGTCAGCCATTGTGTTTTCTATAACAGACAGAAAAAAAATATGAGTGACAGAAATCACGCTTTCTTACGGGCTCGTGTTGTTACACCGAGCGGTTTGTCTCCTTGTTTATGTGAAGTTCTGTCAGTCCGATGTTTTTCTGTTGCTGGTCGCTGTCCGGGACGCAGCGCTGTCTCTACGTCTGCAAATTTTTTTGACTGTATGTATTTCATGATTTCTGGCAAGTGCTTCTTTGGGACACGCTCTTCCCCTCTTTCAGGATCTGTCACACCGCTGTACTCAATTTTGAGGAACCGTTCGAGTTTCCACACCTCGGTGTTTGTCTTTACAACCAAGCGGTTGTACTTCACGATCCCGACATAGTGAACAAGCACTCCTTTGCACTCGTTCTCCTTTGATCTATTGCCATATGTGATCATGTAACTCTTGAATCGTTCATACGCATTCCCGCTGTCCATGCCGGCCACTCCAAACTTTATGGAAGCACCCTTTTCCAACAATGGTTCGACAATGTAGAATGCACGAACGCCTCTGAGATCTCTACCGTATCTTCTCAAGAACTCGCCCAAATCCATCGTTTGTTTGATTAGCGTCTTCATGATTTGTTTACCACAAAACATTTTCTTTCTGGTCTGCAGATAAGATCATCCAAGTTTTCGGGGAGCTCTGTGAGCTTATGTCGTGTGATCAAGTGTTTTTTTATGTACAACCTCCGAAAGTCGAGACCGCATAACGGACAGTTGGATCGATCCTCTTTCCCCTTTCTCAGTATCTCCTCCCGTTTTTCTTGGTATTCCGCCTTACGATGTTCTGTGGAATACTTTACACGCCGTTTTTCGTTAATTTTTTCTCGGTTGGCTTCGACATATTCTCTTGTGTAAGCCATCCTTTTCTGTAACACAATATTTTTTGTGTTGGTGTAACGAGATCTTCAAGGTGTAAAGTCCATTAGGTCCACTTCGATAGGGAAGGTCACGTCACGAACCATAGCTGATGTAGTCATTGTGTGATTCTTATTTGACTTGAAGACACAGTTCCCACCACTCGTCAGGTCGAACGACACCGTCTTTCCTTCACACAAATCCTTGTAGAGTCCCATTGGACTTCCCTGGTAATCTTCATCACACTTTGCTTGTATGCATTTCGCCGGAATGCCCTTGAGACGGATGTGATAGCACTCTTGACCTGCTTCATCCACGAGCTTATCCAAATAAGTCTTCTTACCGATAAAGTAGGACTCAACCGCCTTTATTTCTCCCACGGATTTCATAGAGTCTCCCACCTTCTCCAGCTTCCCGTCCACAGTGCGATAGCTGCCTGAGAATTCGAAGTCGGTGTGGAACTGCCCCAGCTTCTTACCAATGAGTTCGCGGCCGTACTTCTTTTTGAACTCCTGTCCAAGCTCCTCCACCATGTCGAAATCAATGTGCATTGAGTCGGTGTCGGTGTAATGGATCATTGCACCAATGTCCTCTGCCAGACACATGACCTCGTTCATGATGTTCTTGGAAACGCTGAGCACCTCACACGCCACATGTTGGCGGTTGTAGTGGGTGTCGATCTCCTTGTAGAGCTCAAACCGCCACTCGTTATTGTTCATTCGGTTGAACCACTTAATGCGATTGAAGTGGTTGTTGACAAAGTTTGCATATTTGTCGCCATCCTGAACATACTTGATGTCCGTGTCTATTGGTTTGAGACCGCAAATTCCATATGCCGCATTCATGACCAGTTTGATCACGAGTTGTAGGGGGTTGCCCTCTTTCTTGTATTTGAGGCGCATGTTGAACAGATTCGTGATGACCTCATTGATACGATCGTTGCGCCCCTCGTCAAAGTAATATCCCTGAAGAATCTCGTACTTGATTTTGGAGAGCAGCACCAAGTCTTCCAGGGTAAACTTGTCTACCGTGATGGTTTTCCCTTCCAGATCGTTTGTCCATCGATTGGCGCCGTCGTCGTCCTTGAGGCGACAGATCGGGAATCGGTACTTCTTCCCAACACTTGTTACCCGTATCTTGAGGAAGTATCCGTCCGCCTTCTTCAAGTCCACACCTTCATACCACACCTTGGGTGCTCCGATCAAGTATCCTGGAATGCGTGCCATTGCACTCGGATAGAGCGAGACACCGTCGAAATCGGCCTGTGGCTTTGAGGATCCACCTGTCATCGCAACCCTCTCGTTGTTCGCGCACATTACACGGCCTCCAACGCTCGAATTTGCGATGAATCGCTGAGGCACACCTGCAATCTTATGAACATCCATGTAGCATCCTTGCTCCGTCATGTATGCGTCCCCCATGCTCGAAATGGTTGGATAAGAGAAGCAGTCGATGTCTGCAAAATCCAGGAACGACTGTCTGAATATCTTCCAACCCTTTTTCATGACGTTTACATCTGCTCTGCAGTAGATTTCGGAGTATTTGATCATATCAAACACTTGTGGGTTATCTTGCTTTGACCCCCTCAGATATGCTTTTAACCATTCTTTGGAGTGTGATATTCCCATATTATCCAGCTTAGTCCTTAAATCCCGTAGAGTATATGTTTCCAGGTCTACAGTGCTCATTATATCATCCACAATGTCCGCCACGTTGATTTGACACCCCCAATCGACCAGATTCTTAAAGAGTTGTGCTCTGTCCCGTGTCTTAAAGTTGGGAACTTGCTTAAGTTGTTTGACTGTCGCAATACCACCTCCGTTGACAAACTCCTCGGTGTACAACTTGTACGGCATCACTTCTTTTGCTTGGTCGAGTTTGAACGCACCTCCCCAGTCCGCAAGCGGCATGCTTATCATCTTGTATGTGTCCTGAAACCGAAGCTCCACGACCTTGTCCAAACACCACGGCGGGGTCTCCTTGAAAGATTCAAAAGGCGCTTGCCGGCAAACTTTGGAGATCTCCTTACCGATTCCATACACCTTCTTGAAGTCGCTAAAGGTTTGCAGATATTCGGGATGATCGCGAACGCTCTTGATGGCACGCTTCCAGACATTTGCATGTTCGGAACGACCCGCTGGTCCTGCAAAGTAAATGGTAGAGCCCTCATTCTCCATCCACTTTGTCAGATCGCCATTGGGACAATTCTTTCTGGTTGCTCGCGGGTCATCTCCTCGTTCCGACCCAAATCGGTAGTAGTAAGCCGAACCGCACACCACCGATGTACCCTTCTCAATGGTCTTCACACGAGCGAGAAGCGACCATAGGAACGACAGGTCATAGGTAATGTTGTGAGCCAGCAACCGCACGATCGGCGGCTTGAACTTCTTCTCTTCACAATCCGAACCCTTTTCCCTTCCATACTTCTCGCAGATCTCATCCAGGAAATCTTTTGCACATGTCGGACCGCGCATCTCATGAACTTCCTCCTCTCCAAATTCACTGTAGCAGCACACATACCCCACATGCGGACACTGTTCTTGATAGAGACGCGCCCTTGCCTTGATGTCCAAGTTCCCATCCATCACTTTTTTCTCAATTTTCTCAATAATCCTGTTCCCCTCCCTCATGTTTATGATCTTCCTTGCACATTTGTTTATGATTGTTTTTGGGTCAAGAGACTCTTCCGTCGTCGACTCGAAATCGAAGAAGATGTTGGCGTCCACTGGAATGCTCTTTGCCAGCAGCTTTGCCTGCTCTTCGAGTCCAAGTTTCAGACCCCTGAACTTCCTGTCCAATCGATCCAACACCGACGGGTCCTTTTCGGTGATGACCTCTCTGTATTTCAGGATCCGCTTCTTCAACTTCTCCTCCGCTTCGTTCTCGATGTCTTCATCGATTTCTTCTTCTGTCCTCTCCTCGTCCTCGTCTTCCTCCTCACTATTACCTTCGCCCGTGTACGCTCCTTTGCCATCTCGCGGAGGATGGAAGGGTAGCGAATACTTGGGAGGGTATTCAAGAGACGAAAACTCCATGGTGGACACTTGGTCGTAGAACTGAGTCTTGAAGATGCCCTCCGTTGCTATGTCAATCATCTTGACATGCTCCGTCTCCAAGATGGTTCTCAAAAGGTTGATGGATGTCATGCCGCGATCACTGTCCCTCTTGGTGTCACTCTTCCAGGTCCACCAGTTCTTACCCTTGTCCTTCACCTCATCATAGTGCAACACGGCGTAGCTGTTGAACTTGGTCTTGTAAAGGTGAATGTAGTGATCTTTGTACAATGCAAGCTTGACTGGGAACCCCTTTTCAGGATTGCCATACTTAAGCATGTTCTTGTCCTGATCAGTGCTAATTTCGATGAACAAATCGTGCTGTTCCGCAATGCTGCGAAGGTTCTTACGCGAAATCTTGCGACGCAGGAATTCCGTCTTCATTGCGTTCAGGATAGCTTCCGACACTCCCGCCGACGAGAACGCATTGTAAAGACAGTTGTCGTCGTAGTTTTCCTTGGTAACCTCCTTCCAGCAGCCCAAGTTGGACAGCTCTTTGATCAAGTCTTCACAATCGAAATCGTGCGTATATGGGAAGTAAGCACCTTGGGCGAAAGCATATGCACCGCCTACTCGATCGGGAACGGAAGAGATCGTCATGTTAGAATAGAACTCACCATCTTGAGCCTCCTGATCTGAAGATTGTTCAATACCGCCTCCGAATAAGTTGAGGGGTGCGAAGAAGTCGTCTCCAAAGACTTGCTGTGAAGTGATCCATGTCTGAATGTCTATGTACTTCTCGTTGGTGAGCGTGAAGTAACGACTACCATTGTTAAGAATGAATCGTTCACCCTGCTCGAGGCCTGGAAGCATGCGATCGAGGAATCGCTGAATCTGTGCTGGTGAATTGAGATTCAAATTCGCTTCCTCTGTGTCGCCTCGAAGGTATCTTTGGAGATTCCTGTTGTTACGACGGTTTTCGTTGTTTCTGTCGCGTCTTGTTCGGTAAGCTTCGTAATTGGTAAGCATTTCAGCTTGTCTACGTTCTCTGCGTGCAGCTCTCGCCGCTGCGGAACGATCCGTGCGTGTTGGACCACCCCCACCCAAAGGGTTGAGGAAATTTTGAGCTTCGTCTAAAATTATCTGAGTTTGTGTCCGACGAGTCATGTCTTGTTTTACCTATACGCAAGAAAAAAAATGTTGGTCGGACGACTCGTCGGACGAGGAAATTTCCAGGAAAGTTCCGATTTTTATAAGATCAGCAGAACCGAAGATGTGTATGTTGCTCCATGAGCTCGACCAGTGCTCTGTCTTTATCCTTGGTTTTTTTGGTGACGCGTTTCAGATGCCATTCGAACGATAAACAATCTGTCCAAGAGTTAAATCCCTCTATCTTCCGGTAAAGCAACCATTGGCGTCCTGCAGTACATTTGGCACCTCCCTTGATCTCACCGTTGTGTTGACGGATGCGTTTTGATAAATCTTTGGTGGAACCGAAATAATTTGCGGATCCACTCTTCAGCCAGTAGACCAGCATCGATCTTTACCCATACGCAAGAAAAAAGTGTTCGTCGGTCGAACGAAAAAAAATTTTGGGGCTTTTTTTGTGAGTTTCAGCCGAATTCGTTAAGATTCCGCATAGTTTCGGCGCGCGATTTTCATGAGGGCTGTGAAAATCACATGAATCGATAGAGCTCGGC
>Ga0209336_10000670_pt1 | contig 17358 bp, 19 predicted proteins | sample LinPmetageLP32_FD_184042 | JGI IMG/M metagenome (GOLD analysis project Ga0209336, IMG submission 184042) | Marine viral communities from the Pacific Ocean - LP-32 (SPAdes) (version 2) | ecosystem: Environmental > Aquatic > Marine > Oceanic | place: Pacific Ocean | collected 2009-08-23 | reverse complement strand
GAATCAACAGGAACTGGAAACAATGGAAGCCTTGACACGTTGCCGGTTGAATGGTCGATCGGTGGTGTCTTTGGTGTTGGACTTTGGGATCAACTAGACGCAAACCTTCAAGAAACATATATAACCGGGTCAACGACCACCAATTACAAGTGGCGCTTTGTACTGGATGAACCCCTTTCAAACGGTATACGGGATATACTCAACACCGCTTCAAATGTTGGTCAGTGGATGGTTTGGCGACAAGGCCAATTGTCTTGGAGAGGATGCCAAGATCCAAACAAGGCCGGGTTTGTTGCTGGTCAACTTGGTGACAACGATATTTTTCAAGTTGTCAGTCACGATCTATTCGATCCAGTTCAACAACAAATATATCCGATCAGTACTTTGGAATACTCTTCAACCGTACCCTTGAACAGTCTTGAAAGAAATAGTGTTGGTGTAACAAGTGGCCGTTTGGCATCTTTCCCAGCTTCAAGACAAGTCAAAAGAACGGCGATCGCGTTGTACAGTCCAGACACAAATGAAGGTGACTTGGCCCTTGGTGACTTGAACAGGATGGCCAATTGGGATCACTGGACTTTTGAACGTGTTGTTTTGCGTTGCAAGTTGATCACAAGTCAGTTTGTAGCCGGTGACATTTTGGAAATCTCTTCTGACAGAATACAGGGTTTGAATGGATCATATCAAAACCAACGCGTTATGGTTTTGGCTTCTTCATTTGATTTTTCTTCCAATTCAAGTACAATCACAGTTGGATCAATAACAGGAGATCGATAACATGATCTATCATGAAACAGAAGAACGGCCAGAAATCCTTGATCGTGTTGAAGCGCTTGGTTTTGTAACCTTTGACGGTGCTTTTGATCTGAACTTGATCGGTGTACGGAATCCAGAAGCCAAAGCCAACCAGTTTGACGATCTCTTTCATGTTGTTTGTAAGGATGAAAAGAACCTTTGGCAACATTTCATTTTTACTTGTACAACTGATCCGGGTTTGTACTGGTTGCAAAAGTCAACAAGGGTTGATGGAACGGCGATCATGGTTGATCCACAACAGGCCCGTGGTTGTTACAAACTTGATCTTCATGCTGGTAAATACTTGGCCCTTTGTCAAAGGGGTGGAAAAGTCAAGGTTTGGAGAGATGCCAACAAAGACCAGATTCTTGATCGTGATGGGAAACAACACGTTGGATACTTTGGGATAAATATACACCGGGCAAGTCAAACAAGAATCGTTGACAAAGTTGAACGATACAGCGCCGGGTGTACAGTCATCCAAAAGTTTAGTGATTTTGATATGTTGATCCACCTATGCAAGAAACAGATTCAAACAATTGGAGTTGACACCTTCACATATACATTGATCAAAGGCGATCAAGGAGAGTTTTGAAATGATGCCAGAGCAAGAACTGATTCAAATACTGATGAACGGCGGGGCAAATGTTGCTTTTGCGGCTTTCCTTTGGTATCAAAACAGAGATCAACAAAAAAGAGCTGATGATCGTGAAGCCAAAGCAGATGTGAAGGAAAGAGAATTACGCGATCGATATGATAAAGTGATCATTGATCTTCAATCCCGTGAAGACAAAATGCGTGAAGACGTAGTGAAAGAAATCGGAGATCTTGATAAAAGAATGACTCTTCTTGAACAGAAACTTGAACATATATCCAAGGTTGTTGATGAAATCAAAGCGCGTTTCATGAGAGTTGGATAAAAGTAATTACTGGCCTTTGTTTGATATGTTGTTAGGTTGTTGGTGTACATTTTACACCTTGAAACCCTTGGAAGCCGGCCAGCACTCCAAGGGTTTCTTTTTTGTTGTTGGTGTTTGTTTACTGTTCAGAAGGTGGCAACACTCCAAACCGTTCAAAGTATGCTTCAACCAAATCCTTCTTCAAGTCTTTTGGCAACACCACCAAGATCTGTTGAAACATGACTTTTGATTGAACACGGCCTTCTTCTTTGATCGCCCGTCGAATCAGTTGTAACCATTGAACCTTCAGCTTGCTATTGTTTTCCATGTTACACCCCGGCCGCGTAGGTATTGAGTTCAACCAATGCTTCTTCAAACGTCAACGTTCCAAGGTATTCAGCAAAACCGGCGGCTTTCACGTGGCCAAAGTGGAAGCGACCAGAAGCCCGGCAACGATGGATCAAACCATTCTTTTCTTCATGTTGATAAAAACGGATCTGTTTAGCGCCGTATTTGATGGAATCCAAACAACGTACGATATATGAGATCCTCATTTCAATATTTAGTTTGGCCATTTCTTTTGAAGCGAATGATTGACACAACAGATCACCTTGAACTGTATAGAATGGAAGCCGGCCTTTTAAGTTTTGCCGTTGAATTAAATGATTTTTGTATTTCATGGTTACACCTTGGTTTTTTGAATACAGCCAAACAAGATTGATTGACTTGTAAAGAGTATATCACAAAGGAATAAAGATCGATCCCTTTATTCTTTCCATTTTTCCAGTATTACATGGATGACACAAGATTGATTTTGGTGTATTGTATCCTTGAACACAAAACCCATATTGGAGAATTACAAAATGGCAATTCAAATTACAAGCGAACAAATCAAATCGTCCAACATTATCACTTCACTTTTGGCCAATGATGCTGTCACGGCGGCGAAACTTGATCAATCTGGTACGTTTGACTTCACCGGGGGATCGGTATCGGTGGCAGCTCCGACTTCTGATAACCACGCAACAACAAAAACATATGTTGATTCTTTGGTTTCTGGTCTTCATTGGAAAGATGCCGCACGAGTAGCAACAACAGCAGACTTGGCCGCAACCTATAACAACGGATCAAGTGGTGTTGGTGCAACACTCACAGCAAACGCAAACGGCGCGATCACAATTGACGGTGTTTCATTAAGTGCAAACAACCGGGTTCTTGTCAAATCTCAATCAAGTGGAACAGAAGCCGAAAACGGGATCTACATTGTCACAACAGTTGGTGACGGTGGAAACCCTTTTGTTCTTACACGTTCAGACGATGCCAACACCCCGGCCAAACTCCAAAGCGCCGCGATCTTTGTTCTTGAAGGTTCAAGCAATAGTGATGCCGGTTTTGTTTTGTCTTCTGACAACATTTCAGCAATTGGAACGGATGACATTGTTTTTGCTCAATTCTCAGGAACTGGATCGGTAACGGCCGGAGATGGATTATCAAAAGCAGGAAATACCCTATCCGTTGACCTTGCAACAGATCCCGGTTTGGAGTTTTCAAGCGGTGCATTAAAAGCCAAGATCGACGGTTCAACACTTGGCCTTGATTCTTCTGGATTAAAGATCGCCAGTGGTGGAGTTGGTACAACTCAACTTGGAGCGGCATCGGTAACACAAGCCAAGATCGGAACGGCGGCGGTTGGCTCTTCACAGCTTGCTTCAAATGCAGTCACGGCGGCCAAACTTTCAGACGGTGCAGTTTCAACCAGTTCAAAGATTTCAGACGGGATCGTTGTTGGTGTGAAATTGGCTGCTGATTGTATTGATCAAAGCAAGATCGCAGATTCAGCCGTTCAACGTGAACACTTGAACTCAAATGTTGTACGACCAAACAGTGGTTTGGCCTTGGATGGTACAGACAACGATCTTCTTGTACAAGTTGACGATTCTACAACAGAAGTGAATGGAAGCGGTCAAGTCATCGTGAAGGCTTCCGGGATCGGCGCTTCACAACTTGCTTCAAATGCAGTCACGGCGGCCAAAGTTGCTTCAAATGCAATTGTCACAGACAAGATTTCTTCAAGCGCGGTAACGTCAACGAAGATCGCCAACAATGCAGTTCAAGCCATTCATTTGAATAGTGACGTTGTACGACCAAACAGTGGTTTGGCCTTGGATGGTACAGACAACGATCTTGAAGTTCAAGTTGACGATGCAACCATTGAGATCAATGGAAGTGGTCAAGTCATCGTGAAAGCATCCGGGATCGGCGCTTCACAACTTGCTTCAAATGCAGTCACGGCGGCCAAAGTTGCTTCAAATGCAATTGTGGAAGACAAGATCTCTTCAAGTGCAGTCACCGCAACGAAGATCGCAAACGGAGCGATCGACAATGCCGACAAACTTGGATCTTCTGTTGTCACAAATGCCAAAATTGCAGACGGTACAATTCAACTTGGAAAACTTGCTTTTTCTTCACAACAAGAAAAGTTCACCGGGGATAACTCCACGGCTTCTTTTGACCTTGCAAATGCGGCGGCCGGTTTTGATTCTGTTCATGTTTTCCGAAATGGTTTAAGAATGGAGAAGGCATCTTCACCAAGCGGCGCTGATCAATACAGTGTTCAATCAAACGGCGCTGTTTCTTCAATCACTTTTGGTACAGCTCCAGACACAGGTGATACAGTTCTTGTTGATTATCTTGGTTAATCCTTAACCCTCAACAATCCCACCCTTGAAGCCGTCTTGTTTCTCCAACTTGACGGCTTCTTTTTTAAAACAAACGCAACTGTTGATCTTTAGGTTCAGTTTCTTTTGAATCAATACGAATCAACCGATCTGGATACAGTTGACAAAAATACCTTTCAACGTCATCAAGTGTTAAGTATTTTGAGAAAAGTATATTGAACGGACTACAAACCCACCCTTTCAAACATGGACTAAATATCCAACACGTATATTTGATCATGCTTTGGAGTAGTCTATAAAGAGATAGTGATCAGAACCGGGTGTAAAAGTAGTTGTGAACGTATCCAAAGAAGTAACGGTGATCGTTTCACCGATCTGTTGTCTTACACCGTTCCAATATACCCGGAGTGAATCAGAATCAAATGGAACTGAAACAGTGAAGGATTGACTTGAACCATTGCATTGACTTGAAAGATCTTCTTGTTGCATTTTTCCACCGGTTTCTTTGGTTGTACTACCTTGAGTATTAAAAGGATCAACAAAGGCCATGATCAAACCTCATATGAAACAAACACTTGATCAAGTGTTGCCGTGTTGTTGTTCAGTTTGACATGAAGATAGATCGTTTCATTGTCGTTGGCTGGCATAATGGAATCAAGTCTATATGAAGAACATTTTGTTGTTGAAGTGGTCTTTCCAACAATGATATTGGATTCTGTTTCAGTGATCAATTGATCGTCACCTTCAAGATCCCGTGAAAAGAAAACTTTGGTTTTGGTTGCTGAACTGTGAACATTCAACATTTTCAAAGAAACCAGATTGACTTTCACCAAATACATTTCAACGTTAATGGCCACCGTCAACCAGCTTGTTGAATCAATCGCTTGATCTATATCTTTGACAAACTTCCTTCCAAACATTTCAGATCCCCTTGGTTCTTGTATTGTTTACAGTAATTTGATTCACTATAACAGTTTGGTTTTCACTATGCTTTGGAACTAGGAGATCAAAGAGTTTCACACAGTCTTCAACGTCTTTTGTAGCCGTGTGTGCATCATCCAAAGACCAGCCAAGAAAGAGCCGTATGTTGTCCAGTTTCATACTATTCAATCCTAACGGCTTCAAGTGTGCAAAGGCTAAAGAAACGGTGTCAATGGTTCGATATGGGAGATTTTGATCAGTATTCCAACGCTTCAAGAAAGCCCGGATCATTCTGGCATCAAAAGAAACGTTGTGGGCAACCAAGGCCGTTTCACTTGTACCATAAAGAAACTTTGCAATCTTCAACGCGGCTTCTTTTGGTTCAAGTGCATCTTTCCACGCTTCTGGATCGTATCCGTTGACCTTCAACGCGTAACCATTGGCGCGAAAAAGATCGGCTTCTGTTGGATGGATCTTCATGTATAGCCGTTCAGTTTCAACCCGGTTCACTTGCTTGATCGCGCAAAACTCCAAGATTGTATGTTGTTGTGGTGAAAGTCCAGTTGTTTCAACGTCTACGAAATACAGAATCATTTTGTGATCTCCTTTGTTAATTGTAGTATACTATAAATGTAATACAACACACAACAACAGGTGAAGAAATGTACTATGGATCACTCTTTCACGTTGACCAATGCCGGCTGGTTCAACTTTCACGTTCACAAATACTTGTTTATACAGCTCTACTTTCCCACGGTGGAAAGAATCGAACGTTTACAGGTTCACAAAGCAAACTGGCAACGGCCGCCGGGGTAAGTCTTGGCAGTGTCAAACGTGCTTTGAAACACTTTGAAAGCCTTGGTTGGTTGTCCTCTTCTGAATACTACCAAGTGAAGAAGTACACCTTGAACCGTCCAGAAGTAGAACAAAGCCTTGAACCATCCCTAGACCATAGCCTTGATCTACCTTCAAAAGATACGGTGGATCATAGCCTTGACCTACCCCTAGACCATAGCCTTGATCTACCCCTAGACCAAAGCCTTGAACTACATGTAATAAAGAATAACAAAGAAGAACATTCATTTCATGACATGACACCAACAACAAGTGAATCAAAAGTATTCTTTCAATTTGTTGAAAGGTGGTCACAGCTTCAAGGATGGAAGAAGGATCTTTTGTTATCAGACTTTGAAGCACTGGTTGAAAGTGCCAACAACTTTGACTTTTGCCTTGAAATCAAAGTGATCGATTCTTGGTTGCTGAAAGAGTTTCACGCTAAAAGTGGCCGTTGCTGGTCGTTTGGATGGTTTGATCGTGTTGTGGAGTGGTTCAAACGTCAAAACATACAAGGGCCAAGGCAAGGTTTGAGATTGTCAAAACTCCAAAGGTACTTCTTTGATTTTGCTATCACAGAAGACGGTTTTGAAACTCCACCGATTCTTGTACTTGTAGAGAGTTCAACAAATGCTTCTGAAACGTTCAAGGATGCCTTTGAACGCTTCTTGAACCTTGAAGCATGGTCAACACACAAAGAAGAACTGTTTGTTGGCATCTTGACCAAATACGAAGACAACAGAAAAGATTTCATTTATGGACTATCAGAAGAAGACTTTGATCTTGTTGCTGATCAAAAGTGGGATCAATGGTCAACAAATGTTCAAAACTGGATTTCAACAGCGTGTTTGGATGGAAAAAATGAAGCACAAAACAAATAAACTTGAAGAAACAATTATTTTCAGATGCCAGAAGCCCTTGTTTGAAGCCTTGAAGAGAATGGCCAAAGAACAGGGGATCAGTATCTCACAACTGATCCGATCTCTTTTGGAAGAAAACACAACTGAATGAAGAAAGATGGTCTTGTTTATTCCAAATATGTTATACTGTTGACAGGTCACCGGCCGGGTGATCTATTTCAATCAATCAATCAATACTTCAAAAGGTGTACAATGAACGTATTTTTCTACAAAGGCCACAAAATAACAAGAACGGCCTTCAAACTACCCGTGATCCGTCAATGCTTCTTCAACTATTACAAAACGGCCGCTCCGTTGTACGTAGTTAGAGGGCCAGTATACAACATACACAACTTGCTTCTTGGTTGTACCAGCTTGGATCAATGTAAAGAAGAGATCAACCAAGCGCTTCAAGGGGTGATGGTATGAACAGGAAACAAGTAACAGAATGGCTTTTTCATTCAGCAACACTTGAAGATCTCCAAACCCGTCTTGAATATGCTTTTGACAATGTTGAAAAGTACCTTCCATATTTAGTTCCAGTCTTTGGTGGATCAGTACCCGATGAAGATGGAGTGTCAGAACATTTCATATTGAGTAAAGAAGGCCGGTTGGATTCACAAGGTAATAACTATATGTTTGGATACTCTGGAAACTGTCAGTTTGGTGTCATGTCATGGGATGAAGATCGGCTTCTGGTCTTTGATGAAGTCGAACACAACTTTCATATTGTGATCCGTTCACAGTTTGTTTGGTTTGGTGGTTCAAACAACAACTTTCAACAGGAGCTGAACCAATGATCAAACTTACACTTCATGATGGAGATACTATTTTTCTAAATGCCAACCATGTTGTTCACGTTCAAAAAGACGGCGATACAACTTTCATTAAACTTTCAACCGGTGGAATACATGTCAAAGAAGAAGTTCACCGGGTATTGAGTAAACTAGAAATACAACTTCGACCAAGGGGATCAAAATGAAAACGAACTTTACTAGAAAACAGGCCAAAGAACTTGGTGAAATGTTTGGTGTTATCACAGTTGGACTTGGTTTCATGTTGCTTTGGATGCCATTTCTTCATTTGATTGTTTGGTTTCATGGGTTGATACAATGAAAGTGATCCCGTGGGTATTCGATCCAGAACTGGCCGCCCTTGGTGTTGACTGGTATTTGATGAACGACAACAAGAAGGCCTTGAACGTTGAAGAAACGTTGAAGGTGCTTCTGAAAGGTTCAAACCAATGGCCGGTGATCTTCCAAATGATCAGTGAAGAAGGTGTTGTGGAGTTTCTGAAACCACAAGATCTTCTTTCAACCTTTCCTGTTTGGTGCTTTGTACTGAATGGAGAGATCACCAAGTTCTTTGACAACTTTGAAGCCGTTGTGGCAAATCTGAACGACCTTCAAGATCATCCTTTCACCGTTGGATGGTCAACAGATGCTTTGGCCGTTGTACCAGCTTCAAAGAGTTTCTTGGACAAGGTCAAAACAATGAAACCCGGTAACATAGAGATCCAGATCGTTGAATGGTTTGGTATAAAAACAATACAATAGGAGTATTTGAAATGAGAAATGTAAACAGTTTACCAAACGGCCGCCTTGTTGTGGCCTGTTTGAATTGCGGCTTTAAGATGGACTTGGCCAAATATGGATGGACAAAAACAGTCTGTGGAAGTTGTCGAACCATCATCCAGAACCCGATCAATGAAAAGGTTGAAGAGGAAACCAAGAAAACTAACTTGATGCTTTCACTTGTTGATCGTCAGTTCATTGGCACGATTTCAACACTTCAAAGTGTAACCAAGTCAAAAGCACTTTCACAGATACTTGAATATAGCCGTCAAGAATACCGGGCCGCCGGTGGTGTGTTGCTGGGACTTGAGGAAGAAGATTCTTTGGAGAGTACCAAGAAGGCCGTCAAAGGTGTATTCAAGAAGAAGGCCAAAAAATGATCCGTGTTGCTTCACTTTTTGCCGGGATCGGTGGTTTTGAAAAGGGGTTTGAAGAAATCTTTGGTGAAAGTATGAAGGTACTTTGGCAAGTGGAGAAAGATCCATTCTGTCAAAGCATCTTGAAGAAACATTGGCCAAACGTCCTTCTTCTGGATGATGTAAAAAATGTAACAATAGACAAAGTACCCCCGATCGATATGCTGATCGGTGGTTTTCCTTGTCAATCAATCAGCCAAGCTGGTAAAATGGAAGGTTTAGAAAATGAAGAAAAATCTGGTCTTTGGTGGGAAATGTTCAGAATCATTGGCGATCTCAAGCCAAGGATTATTGTACTCGAAAACGTCAAAAACATTGTACGAATCGGAGGGGTTGAAGTTGTTGGATCGCTTGCCGAAATCGGCTATTGTTGTGAATGGGAAATTGTATCAGCTAGAAGCCAAGGAGCATGTCACCAAAGAGATCGGTGGTTTTGTGTTGCCTACACCAACAGCCAGCGACTTCAAACGATCAAAGATACACATGTCAAGAATGAAATGTGTAGATCGGGGCTACGGTTTAAGCCTTCCAGAAGCGATCTTTGTGAAGACGTTTCCAACACCAACGGCAAGAACACCGGGCAATTGTCCAAGTTATCCCAGCGCGTGGAGAAGATGGAAGAAACACAAAATGGGGACTCTGTTAGGGGTTCAAGTTTGTCTGGCCTTGGAGATCACACAAGAACAAGCAATTGGCCGGGGTGCAAGGTTGAACCCATCCTTCTTGGAATGGATGATGGGGTTTCCGATTGGATGGACAGAACCACCAAAATAAAACACAACAAAAGGATCAAAGCCCTAGGAAATGCAATAGTTCCGGCCTGTTCAGCCTATGTTGCTGAATGTATTTTGAAGAGTGGTCTTGTTGATGATTTATTGGAGGATGAAGAATGAAAGATTTTGATTGGATCGACGTTTCAGACTTGAAGCCTTGGTTGAAGAATCCCCGGTGGAATGATCAAGCCGTTCAACCTGTGGCCGCTTCCATTGAAGAGTTTGGTTTTGGAGCGCCGATCGTGGTTCAAGCTGGTTCAAATATGATCATTGCTGGCCATACAAGACTAAAAGCGGCGATCAGACTTGGTTGGAAAAAAGTACCTTGTCGAATACTTGAGATCACCGATCGCAATGCTGAACGGTTGGCCATAGCCGATAACAAAACGAATGAAATAGCAGATTGGAACGAAGAACACCTTCAAGAAATCATGGAAGCATTTGAACCAGAAGAACTTGAAAACCTTGGTTTCAATGAAGAAGAGTTGAATGATCTTCTTGGTGATGGTCAAAACGATGAAGACAACATTGATCAACCTACACCAGAACCGGCCAAAGCCTTCACAAACCAAACTTTCACATTGTTGAAAGGTAATTGTTTGGAGAGATTGAAGGATCTTGAAGATGCTTCCATTGATTCTGTTGTTTGTGATCCACCCTATGAGATTGATTTTATGTCATTGAAACAAGGATGGGATCGATCTGGAATCGCTTACAGTGTTGAACTATGGTCGGAGTGTTTACGGGTATTGAAGCCCGGCGGCCATTTGATCGCCTTTTGTGCAACTAGAACAGTTCACAGAATGACAGTTGGCATTGAAGACGGTGGTTTTCAAATACGGGATCAGTTGGTTTGGTGTTATGAATCCGGGTTTCCAAAGTCGTTGAATGTTTCCAAACAGTTTGAAGACGGTTCAGAAGATGCCAAACGCTTTGAAGGATGGGGTACAGCATTGAAGCCGGCCTTTGAACCCGCAGTATTGGCAAGAAAACCAGTTGACGGAACGATCGCCAACAACTTCCTTCTTCATGGTGTTGGAGGTTTGAACATTAAAAAGACCCGTTTTCCATATGGTGATCCGATCTGGTTTGGGAGTGGTGAAGAAGTTGAAGACAAAGGCCTTGGAAGGTGGCCAGCCAACATTGTACGATTCAAGAAGGCACAACGATCGGAGCGTGAAGAAGGTCTTGATCACTTGGAAGCCAAGAAGGGTTTTGAAGCCGTACACCGTAAAGAAGGATCGGCCGGGGTTCAGAATCCAAGGGCCGGAGCTGGTCGAACTTCTGAAAACGTGAAGAACTTTCATCCAACTGTGAAGCCTTTGGAGTTGATGAGGTGGCTAGTCCGTTTGGTGACACCAGAAGAAGGTGTTGTTCTTGATCCTTTTCTTGGAAGCGGTACAACGGCGGCGGCGGCTATGCTTGAAGGGTTCAGTTGTGTTGGTTGTGAAATGACCAGTGACTATTGGCCGATCATTGAAGGCCGTGTTGAAAATGCTAAAAGACAATATTTAGAGAGGTTTGAAGATGGGACGTAAAACAAAGATCAATGAAAGCGTTGTTGGTAAGATATGCACGGCGATCAAGTTGGGTTGTACTGTACAACTTGCCGCCGGGTATGCTGGTTTACATGTTAGAACCATATACTTTTGGCTTCAACGTGGACAGGATGACAAGACCGGGCAATTCAAAGATTTTTACACACGCTATAAAGAAGCAGAAGCAATTGGAGCAGTCAACAACTTGGCCTGTATCAACAGCGCCGCAAAAGGTGGAGATTGGAGGGCCGCCGCTTGGATACTCCAAACAAGACACGGTTTCTCACAAAATGCACAACAGATCGATCCACTCCAAGAACAAGTGGAAGCACAACAGATCAACGTGAAAGAACTTCTGGAAGCCGTCAAGGAAAACCAAAAGGAGTTGGAAGCAATCAAAGAACCCGGTTCAAAAGAATGAATGACTTTTGTTCAGTTTGTGAATGTGATCCATGTGATTGTGATGATCAATACATTCATGATATACTTTCAATGTTGTGGACTTGGCAACGTTCAAGTTTTGTCAACTGTTCTTTTGGTGTTGGAGTCGGGGACAGCTCCAACACCGTTTTCTTCTTTGTGATTGTATGAACAAACGTCAACTTCTGAGGATGTACGAACAACAACAACTTCTGTTGACCATCCAAAGAAATCACCCTTTGGCCTTGGCCCGTCTATGGTCACCCCGTTGTGAAAGGTGGAGTGGAAAGAAGGACGACGATCGGCCAGTTGGTTGTGGTGAACCAATGGAACACCTACACACAACACGCTTCAAGTGTTCTTCATGCAACATTGAAGAGAATAGAACCAGTCAGAAACACGCGTTGATCGGGATGGGTTCAGAAGCACATTTGATCGGTGGAGGGAATCGCGCCGGGAAAACTGATCTTGGTGCACAATTGGCCGTGGCCGTTGCTTTGGGTTCGAACGATTGGAGTGTTCAACAGTGGTTGGAACTGAACGACCTTCCAAAAGACCTTGTACAAGAAGAACCGTCCACAGTTTGGTGTGTTGCTTTGTCTTATGGAGATTCGATCGAATACGTACGGCCAAAACTTGATAAATATATGCCAAGATCAACCAAGAAGAGCAAATGGAACGCTCAAGACCGGGCCACAGCATCTTTTGAAAACGGTGGAAAGATTGTCTGTTTGTCCTATGAAGCCGGCCGAAAAAAGTTTCAAGGTCAAGGGGTCAAGTTGGTTTGGATCGATGAAGAGGGAAAAGACGATCAAGTCTTTATGGAATGTTTGATGCGAACGATCGATCTTGGTGGTCGTGTCATTGTCACAGCTACACCGGTTGACGGTTTGAACTGGTTGTTTGATCAGTTTGTTGAAGAAATCCGTGAAGGTTATTCAAGAATCCAGATCAGCGGATTAGATAACCCTTGGATCGATAGTGTAAAACTAAGAAGAACGGTTCAACATATGACTGAAACGATGCAAAGAACCCGGTTGTTTGGTGATTTTGTCAGTCAAGAAGGTTTGGTTTATGATGAGTTTGATCCAAGATACCATGTTGTGAAGCCGTTTGACATTCCAAAGGACGGTGAAATATACCGGGCGATTGATTTTGGTGTCAGAAATCCTTGGTGTACTTTGTGGATCTATCGCGATCGGTCTGGTTTGTTTGGTGCTGATGATTCTTTATATGTATATCGTGAGTACTACAAGACGAATAGAACCACGCTTGAAAACGGCCGTGAAACAATAAGGCTTTCACAGAATGATCCAAGATGCCTTTTCACAGTTGCAGACAGCGCCGGGAAAGATGCCCGGTTGATCTTGGCCCGTGAACTTGGAGTATCAACAAAGCCTTCACCAAAAGAACTTGGAATGGTAACAATGATCGGTTTGGTGAAAGAACGCTTAATGATTCATGCAGATGGAAAGCCAAGATTGTTTGTATTCAACAATTGCCCGGCTTTGATACAGGAGTTGAGAAAATACCGTTGGAGTAAAACAAAAGGCAAGGATCAACCGATGAAACAGGATGACCACGCGCTTGATGCTTTAAGATATGCAATTGGCTTTTTATCACGATATGATAGACTGAACCACAAACGGAGTTAACACAATGAAATGGTATCAAAGACTTTTCACACAGATCGGTTTTGCTTCTGAAACAAAACAGCTTGGCAAGGTAGACACCAAACCGACTGAGATCCAACACGGCGCTTCATACATTTCAAACGGTGGCCGATCTGCATATAGTCAACTTGGTTCACTTGGTGCATATGTACAACATCCTTATGTATATGCGGCCTTGTCTAGGATTTCTCAAGACTTGGCTTCAACTCCTTTGGTACTCATTCAAGGAAAAGGCAAGAACTCCAAGATCATTGAAGATCACCCGGTGTTGGAGTTGTTGGAAGAACCTTCAACAGGTGTTGACCAGTTTTCATTTCTTGAACAGTTGATCATTGATCTGGTAGCCGCCGGAAACGCTTACATTTTGATCCTTGGTGAAACAGATACACCGGTTTCAATTGTTCGACTTCATCCAGAACAGGTTGGCATTGTAACAAACGAAAACGGGATCATTGGATATAGATTCGATGCAGATGGCCAAAGCATCTTGTATACAACTGAAAGAGTGATTCATATTAAAAACGCCGGGTGGGCAACTGGTATTCAAGGCCTTTACGGTGTTGGAGCTGTACAACCTACACAACAAGAAATCAAAGCCGATCTGAATGTTTCCGGTTTGGTTGAAACGGCTTCCAAGAAGGGCCGTCCAGATGTGATACTTTCACCAAAGAATGAACTTGACGTTTGGCAAGAAGAAACACGTCGTGATGTTCTTGATCGTTACAATGGAATGATTGAAGACGGCGGCGCGATTGTTTTGTCTGGTCAAGTTCAAGTGGACGTGGCCAACACTTCACCCCGTGATGTTGAGTTTGCAAAGGTCAAGGAGTTTTCAAAGTTGGCAATCACGGCCGCTTTTGGAACACCGCTTTCAATACTTGGAGAGGGATCAGCCAACTTCGCAACGGCCCGACAGGAGGCGATCATACACTGGTCTAACGTTGAAAAGAGAGGGAAAAAGATCGGGTGGGCTTTGACCAAGATCGCCCGTCGCTTTGATTCAACGCTTCGGTTTGAGTTTGATTATAGTGGTGTTGAAGCACTAAACGCAATGAGAACAGAACAGATTGAAAGAGTAACGGCCCATATCATGAACGGAATGGAAGCCGGGGCGGCCTATGCTTTTGAAGGACTTGGAGAAGCGCCAATTGGATCGAATGAACAAAGAACAGAACCAGTTGAAACCCCGGCCTTGGAAGAAGAAGAACAAGTGGCCAGTCTTGCCAACTGGATTGAACGATCATACTATGACGATGACGATTCAACAGAAGAGGTTGAAACGACTGTTGAAAAGGATGAAGATCCTTTGGCCAAATATGGAAGCCTTCAAGAAGCGTTTGATGCACTCCCAAAAGCAACACAAACAGCATTGACAAACAAAGCCGATGATCACAATGAAGAACACACCGCCAAATCAAAACGAACTTCAAAGTTGAAGCTGGCCGCCGTCTATTGGAGAGGGATCGGAGCGTACAACACAAACCCCGGATCAGTCCGTCCAAGTGTGAACAGTGCTGAACAGTGGGCAATGGGTAGAGTAAACAGTTTCTTGTATGCTTTGAGAAATGGACGTTTTCGGAGTGGAAAACACGATCAAGACTTGCTTCCAAAAGATCATCCAATGGCAAGTGATGAAGAAAAGAGTTTTGATCAAATCATTGAAGAAATACTTGGTGGAATGTATACCAAGAAGGGATCAGTTGGAGATGTTGATCCAACAAACTTTCCAGTTGATGGAGAAAACAAACCAGTTGACCTTGAAAGAAGCCAATGGAAAACGTTTGATCCAAAGTATGCTGAAGATCTAAAGTTGAACTATCCGAGGATCTGGAAAGCCGGGGGAAACATTGAAGGTAACAACCAATACCGGCGACTGTATCCAATAGCAACCAGACAAAACCAAGAAGCCAAGACAGAAACAGAAGAAATGGCCATTCGGAAACGTGAAGCGTGGAACGCTAGACACTTTGAAGACGGTTCACAACATGAAGATCCGGAGTTGTCACCAAACCTTTCAAATGTTGCCGGGATAGTTGCACAGATCAAATGGTTGGTCGTGGGTTCACTTGGTGAACGGAAAATGAAAGCCGTGTTGAATGAACTGAAAGCCAAGCTGGAAGAACAGAAGAGCATGAAGAGAAAGGCCCGTTGGAATCACTATATCAAAGCCAAGTCAGATCCAGCCGAACGAATGATCCAAAAGGCAACCCGTCAATACTTGTTGGATGCTTCCAGAAGATACAAGAAAAGAATCCGTAAAAACGTCGTGAAAGGTACAAAGGGAATCGTTGATCTTGGTGAACTTCAAGCAATGGAAGACGAATCAAGACAGATCTTCAACACTATTGGCGGCGCTTTTCAACGTGTTTGGAGGTTGAACGGTGATGCAACCCTTGATCAAGTCTTCCAAATAGCCGGGATACCAAAACCCCTTGACTTGAACTTTGGAAGTCAAGATCTTTTGTTGGAACTTTCAGAAGAACTTTCCAAACAGATCAGCAGAACAACAGCCAACGCGGTAACACGATCGATCCAGAACAGTTTGATCAATGGTGAGAGTATCACACAGATCGCTGATAACATAGATCAGATCGCCGCTTTTGGTGTTGGCCGTTCGATGAACATAGCAAGAACAGAAGCAACCAAGGCCTTGAACCGATCAGCCGTTGAAGCATACCGTCAAGCAAGTCAAGAAACAGGGTTGACGATTGAGAAAGAATGGTTGGCAGTACAAGACGGAAACACCAGACCTTCACACGGTGATCTAGATGGTGTCAAAGTTGGTATTGATGAACTTTTTGAAATAGATGGTTATACAGCTCTTTCACCGGGTGACTTTGGAGAGCCTGAGGAAGATTGTAATTGTCGTTGTACTGTGATCCCGGTTGTGAAATGAAAGAAGAAACATTGGAGAAAAGAAGCATGTTGACAAGTTTACTTTTGGCCGGCCTTGGTGGTTTGGTAGTTGGTGGAAGCGCCGTCTTGATACTGACAAAGAACAAAGAAGAACCAGTGGAAGAAACAACAGTTCTTGTTGTTGGTGATGAAACAAGCGAAGCACAACAAGAAGTGATCAAACAAGTGACTTCACCCGATCTTGTTTCTGTCAGTTGTTCAAAAGAGCATATTGATCAACACGGTGATCTTCTTTGTCGTGAAATGTTTTGTCGACTTCAACAGCGCGGTATTGATGCCAAAACTTCTTCTTCTGAGTGTGAAGAGATTTCCAATATTGCCAATACCAAGATCATTATTGAATCATGTGTGAAAGAAGTTGAAGTGGATGGTGAAGATCGGAAAGTTTCAGTTTTCAATGAAGAGTGTACAAGACTATTCAGAGAAAGAAAATAATCAAGGAATAAACACTTTTTGACAGTTATCATTTTTTGGTGTACAGTCATTGATATAAAGGGGATCAAAATGCTTCAAAAGTTTGTCAGTATAGAAACCAAGAATGAAGGAAGAGCGAGTTTTATCGCTTCAACAAGTACTTCTGATCGTTATGGTGATGTGATAGATCAAAGGTCTTGGAACTTGGACGGATACAAAAAGAACCCGGTGATCTTGTTGAACCATCGTCAAGATATGCTTCCAATTGGCAAGGCTTCCAATGTTTCTGTTGTGAATGGCCAGCTTGAGATCGATGTTGATTTTGATATGAACGATGATCTTGGTGCATCCGTTGCCAGAAAAGTACAAGAAGGATTTTTGACGGCTGTATCGGTTGGATTCCAACCGACAAAAGCGGCCATGCGATCAGAACTTCCAAAAGATCACAAAGCCTTTGGAAAGTCTGGAATGTATTATGAAGATGCTGAACTTCTTGAAGTATCAGTTGTAACCATCCCGGCCAATAGTGAAGCCGTGGCAAAAGGTCACAAAGGAATGATTCCAAACCTTGAACGCTTGATCCGTCAAATCGTGAAAGCCGAACTGTT
>Ga0209336_10000668_pt1 | contig 17380 bp, 16 predicted proteins | sample LinPmetageLP32_FD_184042 | JGI IMG/M metagenome (GOLD analysis project Ga0209336, IMG submission 184042) | Marine viral communities from the Pacific Ocean - LP-32 (SPAdes) (version 2) | ecosystem: Environmental > Aquatic > Marine > Oceanic | place: Pacific Ocean | collected 2009-08-23 | reverse complement strand
AACTCTTCTCTGGTTAAATCCCAAGCGTCTTCTTGCATTTCTAAAACCCATTGTCCTGTTTTACTCATCGTGTATCTCCTTTTGTTAATTTATACTTACAGTATATAACAAGATGTCTTGCTTGTCAACCACAAAATAACCTTTATTTTATGCGATTATTCGATCAAAAAAATAGCGAAAATATTGCTATTCTCGCTATTTTTGTTAGGATAGTAATATGAAATTGTTATATTTAAGATGGGGTCCTTTAATACATAAAAAGATAGATACATCTTTTGATTATAATATTGGCTCTTGCCTATAACAAAAAACTGGATGAGCAATGCTATTATTGCTAATAGATAAGATATACAATGTTACAAGGTAGTTAATTAATCCACCAAACATTTAGATACGGAGAAATACATAATGTCGTTCGCATTAAAGGTCACCCATCCAGCATATATATTTATAGCAAGAAAACACTCATTTGTCAAGTATAAATATACAGAGGTTGGTATTATTTCATTGCGAATATACAAACATCTGTTGAATGTGTGAGTATCAACCTCAACAATTAACCTCAAGATAATGTAAGATATATTGATGATAAATAACATTATAATTATCATGCTCGTAATTAGCGATTTATGTGGGACCCACAGTAAAAACAAACTCTATTAGAGAGGACAAAACATTTATGTTAAAACCAGAACAACTCAGTGCAGTTCACCCAGGCTATGCTGAATACCTATTTAGATGGGACTATTATATGCGTTCTTATATGGGCGCTGAAGAATACAGAGATGGTGCATACTTAAGAAAATACATAGCAGAAGAACAAGCACCAGGAAATGCATACAGCCAAAGATTATTAGACACAGCACTACAGAATCATGTTAGATTAACTGTTGATGCTTATCGTAGTTTTGTTTTCCGTAACCCACCTACAAGAATGTTAGGTAATATGGTCAACAATCCTTTTGTAATGGACTTCATACAAAATGCTGATATGGATAATACCACATTGACAGCATTTATGAGAGAAGTAAATGATCAAGTGCTAATCTATGGTGGTTGTTGGGTAGGCACAGACAAAGGTAATTACCAAGCAGAAAATATGGCAGAAGCACAAGAGCTTAATATGAGAGCTTATGCTAAAATTTACAATCCTACACAGGTAAGAAACTGGACATTTAAGAAATTAGTAAACGGTCAAAACGTATTGGACAGTCTTGTTGTAGTTGATGAAGAATACAACGATTTTGATGTATTAAAAATATGGTATGAAGATACTGTAGAAACATACACAGTAAGTAAAAAAGAATTTACACCAACTGGTAATACAATTGACTATCCTGGTAGCAGTGAAATGAGATCAGATAGTGTTACTATCCAATATGGTAAAGTATTAAAACATGAAAAGTTTGACAACCCACTAGGTTATATTCCATTTATTCACGTGCAAACAGACAGAAGTTTTCACAAGGGTATTGGAACAAGTCATGTTGGTGATGTTTGTGATATTCAAAGAGAAATATACAATCTATCATCAGAGGCTTATGAAAACATTAGATTATCAAGTCACCCAAGTATTGTAGCAGAAGCAAGTGCAGATATAAATGGTGGTTCAGGTGCTATTATAACAGTAGATGAATCAACAAATGTGCAACCTTATTTGTTACAAGCAACAGGCAGTAGCATTGATAGTATACTGGCTTGTATTGATCAAAAAACAGGTGCAATAGAAGATGTTACACACCTAGCGGCAACAAAAGCTAAAAAAGGACCACAGTCAGGTATAGCTCTACAAGTAGAAAGAGATATGCTGAATGTTAAATTAAGTGATATAGCAAACGTATTAGAACGTGCTGAAAAACTTATTTGGAAAATGTGGTTTGATTGGGAACAGATTGTTCCTGAAGAAGAATTTGATATCTATTATGAGAAGAAGTTTGATCTCAGAGATAAATTTCAAGAGGTTGCACTATATGAAAAGGCAAAAAATCTTGTTCCTAATAGTAGCTTTCAAAATTACATCAATGAAGAGACTGCAAGACTACTGATTGAAAATGAAGAAGACTTACAGATCGTTATTGATAGCATGACACCAAAAGCAGAAATACCATTAAACACAGATATGCCACATCCACCTATGGAAACACCAGGTGACATGGTAACGCATATGCGTGAAATGGTAGAACAAGGCTACAGTGATCAACAGATTCTGGAATTGCATCCAGAGATTAAAAAATTCTTCGGAAATAACGAAGAAAACAACCCGGACATAGAAGAAGGTTAAGAAACCCCCACTTCTTAAGTCCCTTGCAAGGAGACGTTTAAGATGGACGAACTAAACAAAGAAAACATCGTTACAACTGACACAGTAGAGACTGGCTCTACTACAGATCAGGTTAAAGTCAACCAGGAGTCAGTATCAGCTGACAAAACATTCACTCAAGATGATGTAGACAGAATTATTACCAATAGACTTAAACAAGTTGAACGTAAGTTTGAAAGCATTAATGTTGAGGAATATCATCAACTTAAATCAGCGGCAGAGCAGGCCAAAGAAGCAGAGATGATGAAGAAAAACCAATTTGAAGAATTACTTCAAAAACAGAAAGTAGACTCTGATACACGTATTGGTAAACTACAATCTGAATTACAAGCTGTTCATGTAGATGGAGCATTGTTAAGTGCGGCATCAAAACATAAGGCTGTAAACCCTGATCACGTGGCTATGTTATTGAAAAATAATGTTAGACTAAATGAAACAGGACAAGTTGAAGTATTAGACAATGATGGTAATGTGCGTTATGACACAGACAAAGCTAGTCCACTAACTGTGGATCAAGCAGTTGAAGAATTTCTAACGCAAAACAATTACTTTAGAACTGCGGCGCCAGCAGGCACAGGTAGTTCAGGTAATAAGAATCCTTCAACCTCTAGAGAGGTGAAGTTAGCAGACTTGGACATGAAAAACCCAGCGGACAGAAAACTTTACAAAGAAAAGTATATGATCCAGGGTATGAGGTCCTTGACATAATAAAGGAAAAATAAAATGGCTTTAACATTAGCAGACGCAAAAGGGCATTTGTTTGAGGCAGTAACTCAAGCGGCTCAATTCACATTTAATGAAAACGCTTTAATGAGAAACCTAGTAACGCAATACAACATGGTGGGAACACCAGGTATGGTAGCGTCAGTTCCGGTTTATCCTAAAGCAACAGCAGTAGGTGCAATCACTGGTGATTTATCAGATGATTCAGCACTAAACTCAGCATCGTCAGTAGACGTAACAGCGGCTGAATTTGGAAACATGACAACAGTATTAGACATCAATGCAGAGTCATCACCTCTATCAATAGCACAAGACGTAGGTCGTGTTCTAGGTGAAGGTGTAGCTCAATCAATGGATGAAGTTATTGTTGACCTATTCACAAATGCTTCAGTGGAAGCTGGACCAGGTGCAGGCGGTGAGTTAACAATTGAACACTTACTAAAAGCAGGTGCAACTTTAAGAAACGCTTCAGTTCCAATGAACGGACTTGTAGCAGTTTTACACCCATTAGCGGCATTCAACTTAAAGAAAACACTATTACAATCGGGTGGTCAAACGAGACAAGACTCTAATGACACAGCCGCGGCGGCGATTTTTGCAGGTTCTCCAGAACTTCAAAATCAAGCAGGTAGAGATTACTTCTTAGGAACAGTTGCAGGAATTAAAATCTTTGAATCAGCATCAATTGATGTAGATGGTTCAGGTGATGCAATTTCAGCAGTATTCCATCCGTCAGCTATTGGTCTTGTTATGAAACGTGACTTAAGAATTGCTACACAACGTGATGAATCAGCACGTGCTACGGAAGTAGTTTGCACAGCCGCTTTCGGCGCAAACGTTCTTTCTAACACAAAGATTGTTAAAATCACATCTGACGCAACACTTTAATAATTAGGAGGTATAGGATATGGCATACGCAACAAATACGCAACTACAGGCAGTCCAGCCTAGTATCGTTAATCACGGTATCACGGACTTTACGGCCCAACTAACAGAAGCAGAAGCTGATGTAAAACGTTACATCGAAGTTAATTGGTTTAACAAAACATACAGCCAAGGTTTTAATGGTATAGGTCGTAAAATAGGTGCAACATTTGACGCAAGTAAGCTAGTAGAAGCTCAGTGGCAACGTGCTACTGTCTACAGAGCACTTTATAGTCATATCCTTCCTCTGTTAAGTCCTTTCGCAGTCGGCGGAGATACTTTTAGAGAAATGATAGAACATTACAGAAATCGTTTTGTTGAAGAAATGGACATGGAAATGGCCCAAGGAGTTCAATACGATGGTGACGGTGATGGTAGTATCACAGAATCTGAAACATTTAAACAAAGACAAGATAGGATTTACAGATAGTGGCCAGTATCAGAGAAAATATAGCAAGTCATATAGTTACACAGATCAACGCTATTACAGGTGTTAAAACTGTAACCAGAGAGCCTACAGATATTGCTCAATTAGCAGTAACTAGTTTTCCACACGTATTAGTGGAAAGTGCAAACGAGACTAGAGAGAATTCCAGTATAGGAACTGCTCCTAGACAAGAAAGCACAATAGACTTTTTGATTAATGTAGTAGTGCATGGTAATAACAGAGACTCAGATAGAAACTCTATTATAGAGCAGATAGAAGAAAAACTAGCATTGGATACTAGCTTGGGTGGCAACGCCTCAGATAGTTTTACAAGCGAAGTTATTATACGTGAGATAGGTGAAACTAAACCATACGGACAAGGCGCATTAGTATATACGGCAAAATACTACCACGTAAGAGGTAGTGTTTAAGAAGTTTAACAGTAGTTAGACTATAATTTATTTAAGAAGGATGAATTGACATGAGTGAAACGAAAGGTGTGTCGGGAGTTGTAAAAATCGGCCCGAACGGTGGAACTAAAACAGCAATGCTACACGTAACTGCATTTTCATTGGATGAGACGTCAGAAACAATTGACGTAACAGCAATGACAGATACTAGTAGATCAATTATATCATCATTCAGAGGATTTACTGGAACAGTAGACGGCTATTGGGATCAAAATGACACAAATTTAGGTCACGATAGTGATGCTAGTGGTGCAGGTGGAGACTCTGGAACAGACGTTGTTGGAGTTGCTCCAGCAGTTAAAGCTGGTGATAGAATTGACTTCGAACTGTATCCAGCAGGATTAGGTGCAAATAGTGCATACTATTCAGGTGATGCAATCGTTACAAGTATAGCAAGATCAGCAAGTTTTGATGGTGCGGTAGAATATTCTATCTCATTTGATGGAACAGGTGATTTAGCATACGCGGCGGTATAATAAGTTGAGGTGTTACGGTGCGTTCTAGTAGTAATAAGGTTATTTTTAACCATATAGAACACAAACTAGAACGTGCCGTAGACCAGTTCTTTACAGAGCTAAATACAGATGCACGGAACATAACCCCAATACGAACTGGGCGTGCAAAGGGCGGATATAGAAAAATCGGCTCATATAGAATAGGAGAAAGCAAAGTGATGATAGAAAACAAAGTCCCCTACATTGGTATTCTAGATCGAGGTCGTGGTAGCTTCTCTGGTCGAACGACTGGAAGCACACAAGCACCTAACGGTATCATCAAACCTGTTCTAGATAAACTAACTAAACAAAGGCGAAAAATAAGATGACAAAAAGCACATTAAGATTAATTGACAAAGCAGAATCACACTTCAAAGAAGTATTAGCAGGTGGACTTATGGGTCCTATCAAAGTTGACGAGTGGGATGCTGAGATTTGGTATAAACCAAGCACAACGCTTCATGAAGAAGCTAAAGTAATTGAACTAACACAACAAGGTAAAGCTACTGAAGCACTAGTAGTAACATTGATCAATAGAGCACGTGATAAAGACGGTAATCTATTGTTTGATATGGGCGACCAGTTGAAGCTTATGCGTAACGTTGATCCTAAAGTTGTATTGAGTGTGGTAACACAATTTAATTCAGCAAAAGAATCAATTGACGATATAGTGGGAAACTAAAAGCTCACCCTAATATCTTGTTTCTGTATCGACTAGCTACAGAATTAGGGATGAGCGTGGAACAAGTGATGCATATGAGTGTTGCAGAAGTAAACGGTTGGGTTAGTTATTTTGAATTTGTTGCTAAAGAACAAAAGAAGGCAATGAAAACACCAAGGAGAAGATAGATGGCTACGTCTACATATGAACTTATAGTAAAGGCAGTCGACCAGACAGGTGGCAGTCTTAACAAAGTAAACAAAAATTTACAGAAGACCAACAAAAGTGCGGGTCAGCTCAAAGTGGGTATTGCCGCAATCGGTGCCGCATTGGCTACTCTTGGCGCAGGTCAAGCTATAAGAAACATTGTAGGAATAACTGGAACATTCCAAGATTTAAAATCAACACTTGGTAGTGTATTAGGAGATATGAACAAAGGAAACAGAGCCTTTGAAGCAATAACAAACTTATCTACAAAAACACAATTTGGTGTTGAAGATTTATCCAGCACATTTATTAGATTAGCGGCCGCAGGTATACAACCTACAACTAAATTATTCAAAACATTTACAGATGCCGCGGCTGTAACAACAGACCAAGTTGGTGTGTTAAATGCTATGACAGAAGTGTTTACAAGAACAACACAATCTGGTGTAGTTGAATTGATGGAATTTGATAAACTTGCAGATAGAGGTTTACCAGTATATGATATCCTAAAACAAAAACTTGGTGTAACAAGAAATGAATTAAGTAAGTTTTCAAAAGAAGCAGGTGGTGCCGCTCGAGTGTTAGAAGCACTTGAACAAGGTATCAATGAAAGATTTGGTGGTGCAACTGAAAGCAGATTAAAGAACTTATCAGTAGCACAAAGTAACTTTAATATTGAATTGCGTAAAGCCGCAAACACTATTGGTGAACAATTTGCTCCAGCACTAACAGAAGCATTGGATAAACTTACAGCATTTGTTGCAACACAAAAACCATTATTAGAAGCAATAGGAACAGGATTTAAAAGTGCTATTGAAGGTGCAAGTAAAGGATTAAGTATATTTGCAGAAAACATAGATGTAGTTAGAAACGTATTACTTGTAGCATTTGCAGGACCAGCACTGAAAGCGGTTATGGCAGTAGGAAGAGCTTTCCTCGCAATAGCGGCACCTGTAAGGCTTGTTAAACTGGCCATATTAGGGGCTGTAGCCGCCGCAACATTCTTTCAAGATACAACAGTTAACCTTGGTGAAACAACAGCAACATTTGGTGAAGTATTCAAAGCAGTATTTGATCTTATAAAAGATAAAGTAATGCAATTTGCAAACTTTATGGGTCAAACATTTACCAACATACGTAATTTTATTATGGATAAAGTAAGCGATTTTGAATTTCCTTTTGCAGATACATTTACAAAGATAGGTGGTATTGTTAAAGGTGCAATAAACTTTATTATAAACAGTTTCATTGCCGCTTTCACACAAATTGGAAATATAGTATTTCAAATACCACAGTTCTTTGTAGGTGCATTCAACGGTGTTATGGAAGTAGCAAGTGCATTTGGAAATACAATAGTTCAAAAGTTTACTAACATTGGTAGTGCAATCAAACTAGCACTCAAAGGTGAGTTTGGTGCCGCAATGAAAACATTAGGCCAAGATACAGGTTTTGATTTTGCAGAAAGTTTCAAAGCAGGTTTTGGCGAGAGTGGTATTAGCCTCTTAGACACAAGTGATATATTTGCACAAGATAGAGTTGCAGATGCAGTAGAGTTTGTTGTAACAAAAGGTGGTGAACTAGCAACATTTGTTGAAGGTAAACTAACACCAGTGTATGGTGAATTAAAAGATGCAATACTTAAAAAGATAGAAGCAAACAGAGCAGAATTAAAAGCAATTGAAGATACAAACAAAGCTAATTTAGAAACAGCAGAAACATTAGATGATATTCCAATCAAAGCCAGTGCTTCAAGTGATGCTGTTATAAAACAACAAGAAAAAGTAAAAACACTAGCAGAACAAATAAATGAAAGTATAACTGAAAATGGAAAAAGTTTTAGTCAAAGTCTTGCACGTAACCTAGCACAAGGTAAAGCAAGTTTAAGTGACTTCTCATCCTTCGTAAATAAAGTTCTTGAAGACATCGCCGCAATGATTATTCAAAAACGTATAACTGATCCATTGATAGAAGGTATACTTGGAGGCCTAGGCGGCGCCAAAGGTGGTGGCGGAATAGGTGGACTAATAAGTGGACTAATCAGTGGTGGCGGAACAGGCGCACCAGCTGGAGGTGGATTTAGTTTTGGTAATATGTTTAGCAGTATTGGTAGTTTCTTTGGAATGGCAAACGGTGGTATTGCAAAAGGTAACAAGCCTTACATGGTAGGGGAACGTGGAGTTGAGATGTTCGTGCCCAACACTACGGGACAGATAGTAAGCAACGAAGAATTAGGCAGAGGTGGTGAAACAGTAGTTAACTTTAACATCAATGCAATTTCTACTCAAACGGGAATGGAGTTCTTATTAAAGAACAAACCACAAATAATAGGAATGGTAAGCCAAGCACACAATCATAGAGGACGTGCTGGTATAACTAGTTAAGGAGTCAAACAATGGCAGATTTAAATAATGTATGGAATTGGCCTAACAACTCAGGCAATGGATACGCAACCGATCCAGCAGATTGGTCAAACGATGTAACTTTTGGTATCGATAAAAGAGTTGATGATATAAGAACATACACTTATAAACCTCATCAAACAGGTAGTTTACACTACACAGACAATTTAAGCAGAACAACAGATAGTATTAATACAGGATTCGCCGCATACAAACATTATTTTAACAGTTTTGGTGATGATGAGAATCCAACTTTTAATCAGTTCGCAAAGTATCCAGCAGTTGAGTGGAAGATTCAACCCAATGGCAGAACCATTGGTGGTATACACTATGAACTAAACAGTAGCACCAAAATGCCACAAATTAGAGTGCAGTTTACAAACGCACACAATTTTGCAACTGGTGATGAGATAGAGTTTTATGGATTTGAAAATGATTCAACAGGAAGAAATGATAGAAGATTGAATACAAAAAGAGCATATGTAAGTATTGTTGATGGGTTTAATGTATTATTACACGAAGACTCAGCTCTTACAAAGTTAGAACAAATAGCAGAAATGGGCTTTTTCGCACAGTCAGATATATTCTTTACAATGTTAGATGATGGAACTGGAAGCGAAGATGCTGTTGTGCATTTTGATGGATTCGCTGAAACAATGGTAACAGGTTCTACTATGACTATAGCAGATCCTTTTAATAATCTAACAGGAACTGTAGCAGGCACAAGTGGAACACAATACTTTTTAGAAAAAATAAGCACCAACAGTTTTAAATTATTTACAGATAGTGACAGAACAACAAACGCAACAATCACAAGTGGACAAGGTAAAGATAAGTTTGCATCACCAGCTTCAGGTGGTATTCCATTTAGTATAGCAAGTAGTGGAAGTGCCGCAACAATAGCTGTTAGTTTAAGTGATAGTAGTTTTAACTCGTTGAAAGCTAATATAGAGTCACAAAACATGACACCAGAAACAAGTAGTGAAGATACAACAAACATATTCAGAGGTTTTTGTAGAGTTCAATTAACAGCAGGAACAGGAACAAGTAAAACAATTCCAAGTAGTATGGGTGATACAGCATTCTTTGGATACAAATATACAAAAAGCACAGGAGCTTTAGAAATACTAACAGATCCATGTGGAGCATTTGGTGCTAGAGATGTTAGTGTGTTAACAGCAACAAATGGCAGTGGTAACATAACAGGTAACATCAAGATCATTGACTACTGGAGTTACAGAGTTGAATCACCAGGAACATATGCTAGTGCAAGTTCACAAAGTCAGATACTTCCAACCAATGGAACCAATGTTGGTGGAATGTATTTCTTTGGAACAGTAAACGATACAAGTTTAAGTCCTGTAACACCACTAACACATCCGTTAGCAAGTGAAAAAGGAACATTGTATAGTGGAAACAAAACATCAGAAGATGATAATACAAATTTTGATAAGTTGATATATCAACTAGAATCTACAACCACAAGAAGCACAGGCAGAAGACAATATACATTTCAAAACAGCAGTAATGTAACAACTAATGGTGCTGTGTATGACTTTACAAAGTTTTGGAGACCAGGTGCAACAACTCACTTCACTCCAACATATATCACAACGCCAACAGGCACACCTAATTTAAGTAGTCAAGGTTTTATAGATGGAAGCAGTGATTTAAGTGGTTTTCCTAAAAGAGGATTATTCACACTAGCAGGACTTGGATTAACAAGTGCAACTAATGTGCATAACGTTGCTATATTATCAGGAAGCCCAGCTAAACCATCAAGTCATATTATAGACAAGATTGGTGTATTTCCAATCAATCCAAAAGCAGATGAATATGTAACACCAACACCATACGCACCAGATGTATTTGATACAGATGATGAATGGGCTGATCCAGATTTCACAGAGACACACAAATTATGGCCAAAAACTGTAATGCCAAATGGTATAAAGTTTACAGTAAATCAACCAACAGCAACAAGTGTATCACAAAGTGGAATTAAGCTAGGCAAAACAAGTGGTGTAGTAAAATATCAAATGGAAGTAAGTTATCCACCGATGACAGCTACACAATTTAAAGAATATGAAGTAACAGCAATGATGGCACAAGGACAAAGTGTGCCTTTCTATTTTGATTTAAGAAACTATACCAACAATAGTGGAACATCAGGTCAGCCTTTATTATTTAATCATAGAACAGATTCACAGAACTCTGCAGTTGCTAATTCATTCAGAATAAAAGATCCACTAACAGCTGGTGGTAGAACAATATTATTTGAAGGATTTGAAGCAAGTCAAACTGAAGTGTTCAAAAGAGGTGATGTATTGATTGGTCCAAGAAATGGTAATGGTAATTTATACTTCGTGTTTAACGACAATCCAACAAGTAACAAGTATGGTGAAGTAAAAGCTAGAGTAGCATATGGACCAAGAAAATCAATAGATGGAGATACTAAATTCTTTAGACAACCAAGTCACGTGGTAGTAACATTGGGTGATGACAGTTATGAATATGATATAGGAACAGACGGATTCTACAGAGTTAGTTTCAGATTTGATTTTGATGAGTTTAAATAATGACAGCGCCAAGTAGATTTAACACCGGCAGTATATTTGATGCCCTAGGTAAAAAAACATTGAGATGTTATGAAGCACTAGCAATAGAGCTTCGTAAGAAAAGTGATAACAGTTTAGAAAAGATCTTTATCACAAATGCTCCACATGATGTAACAATAAATGATACTGATAGCACAGGTTCTACATTAAGTAAAACATTTACAAGTGTGGGTGCGTTTTTAGGTTTTAGTCAAATACAAGAAGAACGATTATTCACAACCAGCGAAATAACAATAAGTTTAGCAGGTATTCCAGCATTTGGTAAAAACGTAGATGATGGTAGTGGTAATACAGTAACACTTAATTTCATACAACAATTTTTAAATTACAATTATGTAGATCAACCAGTAAGAATATACAGAGTGTTTTTTGATGAAGACATAGCAAACATTGGATCAATGCTTATGTTTGATGGAAGAATAAGTGCACCAGTTATTGAAGATGATCCAGCAGATACAACAACAGTGGCGGCAACTTGTGCTAGTCATTGGCAGGATTATGAAAGATCAAATGGTGTAATTACAAATGATAACAGACAACAAAGTCTTTATACAGGAGATAGAGCTTTTCAATATGCTAGTAAACTTATACAAGATATTAAGTGGCAAAAACAGTAAGGAGTAAAAATGGATTTACAACAACAAATTAAAATGGGTGCTTTCATTAGTAAAAGACAAGGTAAAGCATTTGAATGGAACGTAAATGATTGCAATACATTTTTTATAGAAATGCATGATTACGTTTATGATACAACAGATTATTTAGACAAAGTAAAAGACGCATACACTCACAAAGAAGGTGCTAAACAGTTTATGAGAAACTTAAAAATAACACCAGCTATGTGGTTACATTTAAGAGATTACAAAGAACTAAAAGCAAAAAACCCACAATGGGAAAATGGTGATGTAGTAACAATAGAAAGAGGTTACTATGCTAGTGTTTATGTTTATTTTGAAGGTGCTTTTTGGACAGTTCCAGAAGGACAAGAAATAAAAGGTTATCATCCTCGAGCATTTAAGAAGATAACTGAAAAAAGAAACTGGAGAAAGTAAATGGGTAAAGCTGTAAAAACTTTAGCAATGATTGCAGTGGCAGTATTTGCTCCTTATGCCGCGGCGGCATTGGGATTAAGCGGATTTGCGGCTACAGCATTTAGTTTCGTATTACAAGCGGCCGCTAGTTCAATATTAGGACCAGATAAACCTGGCGGTGGAGCTGGAGTTACAGACAGTGGCTTTATGCTCAACAAAGGTTCAAACGTTGCAAGTATTCCAATAGTATATGGTGATAGACGTATGGGTGGTATACGTGCTTATGTAAACACAACAAACAATGCAGACCCAGCTGAAGTAGCTGGAACACAATATTTGCACGTTGTAATGGCGATAGCACAAGGTGCATCAGGATCAAACGCAAATGCTATTGATGATATAGTAGCAATTCAATTCAACAACAAAACAGCATGGAGTGGAAGTGTTAAAGGTCAAAGCGGAAGTGTAGAAAGTGACTTTAGCAGTAAACTATGTTTAAGAATGTGGTTAGGTGCACACAATCAAACAAGTGCGGCTGACAATGCAAGTGGAACAAGTTATAAAGTAGGAGCCAGTTTCAATAAAAGTGAAGAGTGGACAACCAATCATAATATGAAAGGTGTAGCCTACATATATGCTATTATGGAATATGATAGAGATTTATTTCCAGGTGCTCCAACTATTACAGTTGATGTAAAAGGTAAAAAAGTAAAAGCAGTAACCAGCACTACAACACATCCAACAAGTTATGTAAACACAGATGCAGAACGTGTTAACCCAGCAAATATTATATATGATTATCTTACAGATGTAACTTATGGAAAAGGGATCTCAACCAGTGATATAGATATTGAAAGTTTTAAACTTGCAAGAGATTATGCTAATACATTGTTAACTGCTACAATAGGTGGTGTTAGACAAACAAATATTACGTTTAACGGTGCTTTAGAAACAGCAGATACATTATTCAACAACACACAAAAACTATTGACTTGTGCTAATATGAACCTAGTTTATGCAAATGGAAAATATGCATTGAAGCCAGTAAAAGAAGAAAGTTTCACAAGTGCATTTGATTTTAACAAAGATAATATGATAGGTAGAGTTACTACTAGTTTAGGTAGTAAGAAAACAAGATTTAACAGATTAAAAGTAAACTTCTTTAATCCAGATTTAGATTGGCAACCAGATAGTATAATTGTAGAAAATGCAACATACTTAACAGAAGATGGTGGTGTTATAAATGAAAAAGCTGTTGATTTACCAATGACAGGATCAACAACAGATGCAAATGATTTGGCAACACGTATAGGAACATACTATTTAGATTTAAGTAGACATCAAACTATTATGAGTTTCAAAGCAAGTCATGAAGCACTAAAACTAAACGTAGGTGACCCTGTTACAGTAACACACGAGACTTATAATTTTACGGCAGAAAAATTTAGAGTAAATAGTATTACATTGTTCCCAGATGCAACAGTAGATGTTATACTGGAACAATATGCACCAGATGCAACATACTTGGAGAAAGATTAATGAGAATAGTTGGCGATAACGGAAATATAGTAGCACAACCAATTGATATTGAAACAGCGTCAGGTATTGATGTATTACAAAATATTGTAAACGATACTAGTCCTCAGCTTGGAAATAATCTTGATGTAAATGGTAAAAAGATTACAAGTGTTACAAATGGTAACATTGATATTGAACCACACGGAACAGGTAATGTTTTAATTGGTAATTTAACATTTGATGCAGATCAAACAGTAGGTGCTGGACAAGATAATTTTGTCTTAACATATGATAACAGCTCAGGACTAATAGTTTTAGAATCAAATGCAAGTGGTAATTTAAGTAATGTAGTAGAAGATACAACTCCACAACTTGGTGGTAATTTAGATGTAGTAACACACAGTTTAATAAGCACCAGTAACAGAAACATTACAATAGCACCAAATGGAACAGGACATACACAATTAGAATTTGACAATGATGCGGCCACAAGTGGACCAGATTTAGTTTTTAACAGAACAAGTGCAAGTCCAGCAGTAGATGATTTATTAGGAAGCATTAAATTTCAAGGACATGACGCAGGTGGCACTGATAAAATATATGCAAGTATAACAGGGCGTATTGGTAGAACAACAGTTGGACAACAAAGAGGACTTATAAACTTTAATGCATTGGACAATGACTCAGATCAAGTTGTAATGAGCATGAACAGAAATGGATTGTTCATGGGTGCAGGACATAAGTTAGGTTTAGGTGGAGATAGTGCAAACTTCTTTACAAGTTTATATCCTGTAGATCCTACTGCTGATAGAACTATAACATTACCAGATGCAAATGGAACTGTAATTTTAAAAGACAGTTCAGACCAGGTGGTTATATCAAAAGCAGATGATGGTGCAGGTGCAGGTCCAGACATAATACTATCAAGAGTAAGTGCAAGTCCAGCAGTAGATGATATATTGGGCACTATACAATTCAAAGGACAAGATGCGGCAGGTAATTCAGATTTATATGCAAGTATCCAAGGTAAAATAGAAAGAACAACAAGTGGCAGTGAAAGAGGCAGATTAAACTTCACAGTTAATAACAGTGGCAGTGAAGAAACTGTAATGACAATGAACAGAAATGGATTGTTCTTTGCGTCAGGTAATAAAATAGGATTGGCAGGAACCACAGACAATGACCATTTTATAACTTTAAATGCGGCTACAGATCCTACAGGTTTTAGAGCTGTTGGATTTCCAGACGCAGATGGAACAGTGGTTTATCAAGACTCAACAGATACACTAACAAACAAAACACTAACAAATCCTGTGATAAGTCAAGTAGTAAGTGTTAGCAATGGTAACATTGAACTGGATCCAAATGGAACAGGTAAAATAATACTTGATGCTATAACAAATATAAATGGAAATAGAACTGGAACAACTCTGTTTATTGACACAGACATGAGCAGTGATCTTACAGATGATTTGGCCAATGCTATTGAATGTCAACTTGATTATACAGGTGCAACTATTGGTAGTGGAACTAGACAACAATCAATTGTATTTAAATTTAAAGATGATGCAGTAGAAAGACAAGCAGGTAGATTCTCAAGTGAATTTACAAGCACAGATCCTAGTGCAAACAAAATGAAATTGATTGCTATTGACAATGCATCAAGTAGTCCTGTAAATGGACAGATAGATATAAGTCCAAAAGTAGCAAGTGTAAATAAACCATTTGAATTACAAAGTTATACAGTAGCAAATTTACCAACAGCAGGTATTGGTGCAGGTGCTATGGCATATTGCACAAATGACGCAGGCGGAGCAGTTCCAGTATTTTATGATGGAAGTGCTTGGCGTAGAGTAACAGACAGAACAGTAGCTTCAACATAAGAAAGATAAGATGAATAAAATAAGACCCCCAAAAAATGCAACCGATGTAAGTAGAAGATGCGGAGGTTGGTTAAGAGCTCACGGAATACAAACAGAACAAAAACATTTTCGTTTTATGTTTCTAACAAAACACCCACAAGGATGTCCCACAGGTTATGAAGGCGCTTATGCTTTTAGACACCATTGTGCACCAGGATATTGGTTTGTTATGACCAGTTGTTTAAAACTAGAACTGGAAGATTGGGACAATTATAAACACATTGAACATTTAAGTTATTACCCACGTTGTATAACTAGAAAGAAAAGTTATTTACAAAAGAGATTTGGTAACAATCCTTGGGATTGGGTAAAACATTACAGTGATAAAGATCCTGAAACTTGGTATACTAGACCTAAAAATTATGATCTAGGAGTTAGAGTTGTTCAAATGCACAAAGAAGGTTATAGTGCAAAAGAAATTTGTTTAGAATTAGACCTTATTCGACAAACAGTATACACACATATAAAAAAGTATAAAAAGAGCTTGACAACCACAGAATAATATAGTATAAATACATATAGTAAAGGGTATGCAATTATATAAGTTATATTGTCCCACATTGCAATTTGTGACCATATATACTTCTCTTTAGGTAATAATTATACGCTCATAGCAATATCCTTTACTACAGAATTTAACGAGTGTTAAATGTGCACCGAGTGGTGCACAACTAATAAATAGTTTTGTGCCTTAAATTTCATAATTTACTCCTGGCACCCATTAACAATCTTTGTGTAATGTTTTTTCATTATAAAAGTTGACATTTGGTATTGACGACAGCATATCATCATGATATGGCTCCTTTCAAATACTGCTCCTAGAGCCCATTGCGTCAATACATTTTAATTTAACTATCTATTTTGATAGTTCCTTGTGGAAGGGTGTTGCAAAAAAGTGACACCTTTCTTCATTAAAAGACTTGAAAAATCTCAAAAAAAACTTGACTTTTGATAAATACTATTGTATTATAAAACATATAAATTGTAACAATTTATTAAATTTAAAGGAGAACGCAATGATTGATAGATCAATAGATCTATTACCAATAGGAGATATATTATGATTACCAATAAAATTAAAAAGTGGGGTTACAAAGACCCTTTATTTTGCATTAGCAATAGATATAAGACTAGTGCTAAAACGCCTGATGGTTTTTACGAATTAATATTTGTAGATACAACCAATTTAAAATCAGGTGTAATGTTTATTGATCCAAGTTATGCTAACTGGCATCAATGGAAACAAATTTGTGAAGATGATGATCATCTTTATGTTATAAATAATTTGGTTAGAAAAACTAGACGCAACACACCAAAAGTTCCAACAAATCCAATAATAGATCATGTGGTAGATGCAGACAGCATTCCACAAATAGATCAGGAAGTAGGAGCAGTAGATAGTGAACATATGCGTAAAATTGTTGGACAACACGTAAAAGATAGTATCAAAGAAAAAGAGGCAAACATTGGTTCATTGTTTGAATACGCATAACATGAGCAGTCCATTTGATGATTTTTTTAATCAAGCAAGAGCAAAAGCAAGTTACTTAACTGTTGATCCATTGTTAACATTAGACAAAAGATTAAACAAAGATAGTTTAGCACGTGCTCTACACAAAGCAAGTGGTTCTACGGAACCATTTGATGCAAGTAAACCTACTGCACA
>Ga0209336_10000665_pt1 | contig 17409 bp, 21 predicted proteins | sample LinPmetageLP32_FD_184042 | JGI IMG/M metagenome (GOLD analysis project Ga0209336, IMG submission 184042) | Marine viral communities from the Pacific Ocean - LP-32 (SPAdes) (version 2) | ecosystem: Environmental > Aquatic > Marine > Oceanic | place: Pacific Ocean | collected 2009-08-23 | reverse complement strand
ACTATTACTTGCATCTGCGGCTGTATCAGTGATATCAGCAAACAATACACCATTTGATGTTGATTGATCTGTGTTATCGTGTAATACCCATGCACTGTTTCCAACATTACGTTTGTAAATTTTTGGATATGCACGTTCGTTTACTTGGTTTTCTGCCGACAATGTAGTATCAATCCAAAGATCGCCTGCACTCGGTGATGTTGGAGCAGTTGTACTATATGTAGGTGTAACTGGTGCATAACCACTGTTTACTTGATAAACATCTAAACCATTAATTGTATTATTGAACCAATATGTTCCAGTAGCTAGTGTGCCAGTTGGAGTATTTGCTTGACCAATTACATCAGGTGCTGTTAACGCACCCACTGCTCCGCCAGCTACAACTTCTCTAATTACTAGTGTACCACGTGTATTAGCTTGTTGGTCTAGTAATAGATTTCCTACAATTGCAGTGGTTGTACTTAATACAGTTGCACTTGATCCGTCTTGTGCTACAAAGTCACCAATTGCGCCAGCGCCATCAGTTTGTGTTGTACTAATACCTTGTACTGTTTTTGCTACAAAAGCTGTACTTGTGCTACTGTATGCAAAGAATTTAAGATCAATACCATTACCAGCACTAGTTGTTTTAATCCAAATATCGCCAGCGGCTGGTGAACTTGGAGCACTATAATGTTCATCATATGATGCAGTACCTGAAGCAAGTGCATTATCAATTAATTCCCATGCGCCACCGGCACCATGGAAGTATTGAACACTCAGTTGTCTTGCGGCAGTAGTTGTTGTTTCATTGTCAACATGAATAACAACCAAATATGTGTCGTTAGTTGCGGCACTTGCGGCTGTACTAGGTGTATGAGTTGTTGAACCATCTACAGTTGCTTGTGCGCCTGTTGCGTTAATTTCTACAGTTGGAAGTTTATTTTCCCATGTACTGTTTGTTGCACTCCATTCGTGAATACCATATCTACTTGCATCTGTGTCTAGCCATAGACCATTTGCTGTTGCATATGCACTAGTTGGTGCAGTTGTTGAATTTTCAAGTTGTCCTAAACTTAAATTAGCACGTACTATGTATGCTTGATTTCCTTGTCCTAAGTAGCTATAAGCCGCCATTAAACCATATTCGCTGGTTTCACTGCCTTGTACTACTGCGGTTCCACTTTTAGTAAATGTTGGATTGCCAAAAAACTGTGTAAGCTCTCTCTGGCTAGTCACTTTAACGACCTTGCCAGCGTTTGCACTTTTAGTTTGTGCGGCGATTCCATCAGCTTCACTACCAGTTGGGTCAGTTTTATCCTGACGTGTTGCTACTAGTAGTAAAGGTACTGTACCAGCGCCTGGTGCGCCGTAAGCACTTTCATCTACTATTGAAACATTTACGCCTGGTGATGTTAAAGTTGCCATATTTTTGCTCCTGTGATAAAATAATTTATTACAACTATTTACCAGATAGGCTATATATCAGGGTGGTTATAGAGGTTAACTTAGTAGTTAATAATTCAGTCAAAAAAATAGAGCCCGTAGGCTCTATCTTTAAAACAGTATAAGTTTTACACTGTGAACATTTTTGCTCTTGAACCAGTAACGTCACGTGCAGTTACACTGTATCGTGTTGCTCCAGTAGTAGCAATATCAGTCTTGACGTTAAGTCCAGCTGATTTCATCTCGCTCATTCTAGCAGAAAGTTGCTGAATGCCAAACCTTGCTTTTGCATCTTTTGCAGTCAAAGTTTTTCCAGTACCTCTTAGATACGTTTCTAAGAAAGTCTTCTGGTTAGTTTTAATTTTAGTAAAAGCCATATATGCCTCCAGTTAAGTTGTGTTTAGAGTTTATCCCTAAACAATAAAAGTAGTGTAACACTACAAGAATTCTTTGTCAACCTTTTTTATAGTTTTTCTAATCTTTTTTCGTGTCTGCCGCCTTCAAATTCTGTGGCAATAAAGGTGTCAACTATGTTAATAATCCAAGCTGGATCAGTTACTCTTGCACCCAAACACAATACATTGGCATTGTTATGCTGTCTTGTAAGCATTGCAGTATGTGTATCTTTACAAAGTCCTGCACGAATCTTTGGATTACGATTAGCTGTCATACTCATACCAATTCCTGTGCCACATACTAGGATGCCAAAACTAGCACCACCATCTGCTACTAGTTCACATACACCTTTTGCAAAGTCTGGGTAGTCGCAACTTTCTTCGCTATCGCAACCCCAATCTCTGACATTGTGTCCTTGTTCTATTAACCATTCACTGATTGCTTCTTTTGTTTTGTAACCACCATGGTCACTTGCTATTGTTATAATCATCCCCAGTCCTTAAAATCACCTAGATCTTCATTATCGTCAAAGCCTTTTGTGTAGGCTTTTATTTCATCTGGTGTCATCAGTGCCTCAGGGATCTCATCTGACTGCATAGTACCACCACTATAGTAATGAGGTTTAAATCCTCTACGATAGTAGCTGTCTGCTCCACCTCGGTCATATGGGCCGCCATGCCTTGTATCATATTCCATATTAGGACCTTTCAAAAACTCGAACTACACCAAGGTCAATATCGTCAAAGACCTTTTCCATAGCTTGCATAATCCAAGACTGATTGTTCTTTTCAGCTTCTACATAAGCATTTTGCAATGCTTCTAGTTCTGCCATTGAGATAGCTTTTACCTCAGCTTTAAGATAAGTGTACGCCATTAAGCCGCCTCCATCCATCGGTTAAGTGTGTTAACATCTACGCTCAGCGAACCAGCAAGTTCAGCTATACGTTTTTCTTCTGCCGCTTGGTATGCCTTTTCTGCTTCACGTTCGGCATCCATTTCGTCACATGCTTCTTTAATTAGTTCTTCCAACTGTGCATCTGACATAGTTGAAAAATCGAAACTGCGAGCATAGCCTTTGCTATATGCGTCAGCAGTTGCATAGTATGCACTTTCTTCAAGTTCGGTGCGTTCGAACTCTGCAAGAGTACCACTAGGAACACGGTTGCTCCAATAAGCAGTATCTGCAGGATCAACCATCATACCCATCCAGCAATCAGGTTGTTTGCTGAATTCAATAGCTTCAGCACGTTGAGCGTTGATATAATTGATCAGTTCCTGTTGCATTTTAGCACCTCGTTTTGTTAACTTATACTTACACTATACAGTAAGAAGTCTTACTTGTCAAGTAAAAAGAACCTATGCGGCTCTTTTATCTTGCTTTGCTTTCCACTTATTCATTGTGTTTTGAAACCAAACTGGGTTCTTTTCACTTAGAACATCTAATGGGCTATTGCAGTTATGACCAAAAGGACTACCGCCTGTTCTCGCATTAACATATTCTTCAACTGTGAAGCTTTTGCAAAGTTCTGTTAAAAACTTAGCTTTTGTGAAAGGACCGCTGTACTTAAAACGTGCAATAAACAAATCAATTCCACGTCCTACGTTAGTTGGGTGAACATTAGGACCATCTGCATATACTGGACGACCTTCATAATCGCCTCTATACATTAGGTATCCGCCGTGGTAGCTAAAATCTGCTTTATTAAACTGTGTCATGTAGTACCTCGTTTTGTTAACTTATACTTACATAATAACACCAAGATGTCATACTGTCAACCTTTTTATACGATTATTTCAATCTTTTTTAATAATTCTTCTAAACTATTGTCATTGTATATGATTTCATTAAATGATTCATCCTGATCAATCCAAGCCCATTCACTTGGGTGTACATCTGTAGGTTCTATGTTATTATCACGTTTATCCATAAACCAAATAGGTAAATCACCTCTGCGTACTTGCCATACTTCGCCTTGTACACTTTGTATCATTTTTACTTCATTAGGGAAACGTACATCAGGTATGACCCAATTAGTATCTGGATTTTCAAGTATTTGCTTTTTTACTAAACTTACCCAAATGCCATCGTAGAATCCATTACGCATACAATCAGTACCAAATAGTTGTAGTACCAATCTTGGAGTAATAGCAGTACCAGTTTCATTTGACCAAAATTCGTCCTTTTTTTCTCGCCATATACGACTTCTGTCAGTGTCACCTTCCAGCATATCTCTATCCCAGTTAAACACACTAGCAACACCATCTTTGAGTTTATCGGCAAAACTAAGTTTTTCGAAGTTATGATTCTCTACTAAAATATCTGCAACGGTTCCTTTACCACTACCGATTAAACCGCATATACCAATTATCATTGATGCTCCAATTAAAAGTTATAATGTATAGTAAAGGATAATAGTTGCGATGTCAACCAATAATAACGCCGAGGCCTTGTTGTCCTTCAGCATAGTATTTGAGATCATCTTCTAATTTGTCTATTTGCATCTGAGCATCGCTACGCAATGCATCAGCATTAAGACTAGTACCACCTTGTGGTCCAGCAATAGTATTAAATTTACCACGTGCTTCAGCTAACATTAGTCTAGCTTGTGCTAGTGCAAACTCTTTTAACCAAGGACTACTATATGGGTCTTGTAATAATTCTTCATCACTACGTTGTTTATACACATGTAAAAATACTGTATCATCAGCTTTGACTTTTCTATGTAGTAATAATTTTTTAGACACTGTATTCCAAGTAAATGTAAAGTTTTCTCCAAACATCTTACCCAAGTGTTCTCTGTTTTGAGCAAGTGCATCATAAACTTGCATGCCTCCTGCTTTACCACTGTATAGCAAATAGTTGTTTAGATATGCAGTTTCAAATGGTTCAATATCTCCACCGCTAGCACTATTAAGAGTTCCACTACTACGTCTATAAACATCCATAACTTCAATTACTTCATTATCTAGTGTGTACTCGCTAATCTCTCTAGTAAGTTCGAGAGCTACGAATGCTTCTTCTACTGCATTTTCACTACGTTGTCTATATTTTTCAAAACTTTTTTTAATTGATAACTCGTAGTGTTCAGGGTCAAGTTCAACGTCAACCATCTGTCCACCAAGTCTAAGTTCTATCTCTTTTGTTAATTCATCTACTTGTGCCATACTAATATTTATCCGTTATAATAATCCGCAGTGTACTTGAGCAGTTGCTTTAGCTCCTTGCTATTAGGCTCAAATACAGTTCTATATCTAGCATAGCTAGGCAGGTCATTTTTATATTGTTCCGGATTGCGTAACACTTGTTCAGGGTTATCTGTGTCTTTTATTTCACTAGCTAAATCGCTAGCGTATGCCATAAGCTCGTGTGGGTCTCTAAGATATTCACGCATCCAATCTTGTTCATTACCAGTTTTTCTAGCTATCTCAGTACCCTTTTGGTGACCACTTTTAATTTTGCCAACTTTGTCTAGTCCTATCTTACTGTACTGGTTCCAGTGTATAGTTTCATGTGCTAACATACGCATCACAAGTTGTTTAAAAGTCTTAGGTCCGTATTTGCCTGCAAGATTTTTTGTAAACAAATATACTTGCATAAATCGTTCGCCATTTTCTACGCCAGCTTCTGCACTAATCCATTCGTTAGGATCTTTGCGGTCCTGATCAGTAGCAAAAAATTCAATAGGTAAATCTTCATGATTATTAGAGTTGAGTATTTCCTCAAGTTCGTTTATATCGTCAACATCACCATTATCATCTAAGTAATCTTGATACTCGGAGATACTATCATCTAGTATCTCCTCTGCTTGACTCATAAACTCTTTGTCAGGTTCAACTCGTGCTTCTGCTATTACCTCAAATATCTTCATGCAAGTATTTATTTGAATGCTTTGAGAATAATCGTATCGGCATTGAACCTGCCATTCATTTTAGTTTCGGTAGTTTTGAGATATCCAAACTGTGCTTTTAGTTTATGTTTGGTAACCTTTTTCCAGTTAGGCAGTACTTCGTCTGGCTTACGAACTGTTCGTTGCACACTTTTACTCTCATCAAAGAACTGTAATGTAGTTCCTTTGACTGTAATTGTACAATTTTCTTCTGCATAGTATATGCCAAGTTTACGGTTTTTAGTATTAAACACAATCACTGCATTAGCATCTACAATTTCACTAGGGTTGATACTAGCAATACCAAACGTACTATCACTAGACTTAAACTTTAACTTCTTAACAAGGTCCTGAGCACTTTTAACTTTGGGCTTACGAACTGCCCGAGTTTGCTTTTGCTCTGCTTTCATAATTTCAATAGCATCATGTAGTCGCTTGTAAAAGTCTGTAAGTTCTTTTATTTGTGCTTTACTATATGTTGCATATCCTTCAGCTAACTGTTCTTGCATATCATCACGTTTCTTAGGTGTGGGTAAACTAGCAAGTTCTTGCAATTCTTCATATCCGCCTGCAAACCAATTTGCAACAAAGCGAAGATGTCCTAGATTCAGTTCTTTAGACTTAAAAAGTTTAATTGGTGATTGATCTTTAAGTGGATTCTTTTTGGGATCACGCATCCAATCGTCTAGCCACTGATCCAACTCCTCAGTTTTATCTCCTGCGGCTTCTTGGATCCTATCTTGTATAGTAGGAACATATACGTTTTTGGTTGTTGCTTTTCTCTCTTCGACAATACCTTTACCAATTTCATCAAAGTGTCTAATTCTTTTGCCAATCCATTCACTCATTGGCTTGATATCACCACCTGTTCCAGGACAGCTCTGCCAGTAATCTTGTTCTTTTTCATTATAGTCAGGACATCCGTCCAACAACATACGACAATAGATGCCTAGCAAACTTTCATATTTTGCGGCTTTTTTGACATTGTTAATGGTTGTTTTGTCATATCCGTTCTGCTTCATCCATGTAAAGCAGTGTTCGATATTTTCATTGTGCTTATAGTTCATGTACCAGAAGCTATTATTTTGTTGTTTTACTGTATGAAATCTACTGCCACTCATGTTTTCCCAGCCTTCGAAGCCTGGTGCTTGCAAGCCACGCTTACTGATACGCTTCAGTGGCGTTTTCTTCTTAACTACTCGACCTGTAATCTTGTTTACTTTAGCCATACGAGTCTCCTCAAAGTTTTCTGTGTCTACTTATTAATATAACACCATTTACTTATTTGTCAACCTGATAGATTCACGATAAATAACTGTATGCCAAGATTAAGCCTTTATAAACCGACCAAAACTAACGATTATCACTACATGGATAGAACTATCCGTGAGCAGTTTGACATAGGCGGAACCGGAGTACATGTACACAAATACTTAGGTCCAGCGGTGACTGCTGATAAAAATGATCCTAGTCAACCTAATTATATTGACGGTAGAGAAGTAGATCCACTAAGTGGAGAATTTATTAATATTGAAGGTATATTAAACGAAACAAAAGTACAAGACTTACTGTTTATGGAAAATAGAGATCGTAAATATGATCCAGACATTTACGAAATGCGTGGTGTCTATAATGTACAAGATACAGATTTTGATCTAACACAATTTGGACTTTTTCTTAGCAACGATATGTTATACATGACATTCCACATGAATCGCATGGTAGAAATAATGGGCAGACGGCTGATGCCAGGAGACGTATTAGAACTCCCACATCTCAGAGATAATTTGCTTTTAAATGCAGATAAAAATGCAATTAACAAATATTATGTAGTAAATGATACAAACCGAGGTGCAGAAGGATTTAGTCAAACCTGGTATCCTCACATTTGGCGTGTTAAACTATCACCACTAACAGACAGTCAAGAATACTATGATATACTTGGCGATGGTAAAGATTCTCAAAGTCTTAAAAATGATCTCAGTACATACAAAGCAGAGTATAATATTAGTAATGCTATTGTAGAAGCGGCTGATCAAGCTGATCCGACTGGAACTAGTTTAACAGATCATTTATTTGGTTATGATGATGCTACTAGTGGTGGTATTGTAAACCAACAAAACAATTACAGTCATGGTGAGAGTATTGCAAGCGGTGATCAATTTCCTAGCGGTCCTGCCGAAGGAGATTACTTTATTAGAACAGATTTCAGTCCTAACAGATTGTTTGCTAGACGAGGTAATAGATGGCATAGACTTTATGATAATATCACCGGACAAACATGGACAGATAAAACATATAATGCTAGTGATTATATTTTTAATGAAAATACCACAGTTGTTGAGGATAACGAAACAAGAGAACAGACTGCACTTAGTGAAGTTATAAAACCACAAGCGGATAACAAATAATGGCAAGAACAAGTTCAAAGCTAACAGCGGTACCTTACTTTTACGATAAACAACTGCGTAGATATATTCAGCAGTTTATAAGAATATTTGCTGGCTTTCAAGTAGCCATGCATACAGATAGTGCTGGAAATGTTGTATACCAGACTGCGCCTGTACGTTATGGTGATGTTAGTAGAATGGCGGCACACATTGTAAGAGAAAATTCAGAGAACATGATACAAACAACACCATTTATAAGTTGTCATGTTACAGGATTAGAAACTGCGCCAGACAGAAGAACACTTGGTTCATACGAAGAAACTATACCAGTTTACGAAAAGAAATTTAATGAAATAACCGGAGCATATGAAAATGAAAAAGGCAGAGCTTATAGTGTAAAGAGACATCAGCCTGTACCTTATAATTTAACAATGCAAGTAGATATATGGACATCAAACACAGAACAAAAATTACAACTACTAGAACAAATACTAGTACTGTTTAACCCTACACTGAACATACACACCAGTAATAATCCACTCGATTGGAGTACACTGAGCTATGTTGAATTAATTGCTAGTACTTGGAGTATGCGAGCTATCCCAAGCGGAGTTGATGATATTATTGATATTAGTACTATGACATTTACTATGCCTGTACTAATTAATCCTCCTGCCAAAGTACAAAAACAAAGTATTATACACACTATCATTGATAACATAAACGACACAGACGAAGCAGGATTAGATGCAATTAGATCTGGACAAAGTTATACACCATTGTTTACAAGTTATAAAGTAGTAACACTGGATAATTTTAAAATGCGTTTTACAATGGACACTAGTGGTGTAGGATCTGCACAATTATTAAGTCAAAGTGGAACTAACAGTGATGCAAACGGTCTATTAGAGTGGCAAAAAACTTTTAAACCTTTTGGCGAGTTTAGAGACGATATAAGTCAACTAAGATTAAAACAAACAGACAACCCCGGAGACACACAAGGTGATATAATTGGTAACATAAAAGTAAATCAAGGAAATCTTAATTTACTTGATATTACTATGGATACCTCAACGTTTCCTGCCAATACACAACCAGCTGTTGATGCAGTAGTTAATCCACAAGCTAATCAACCTGGAGATGGAACACTATCTGTGGCGGCAGATGGAGACAGATACTTACTTACAGAAGATGTTGCAGGTGGTGCAGGGTGGTTAGGTAGCAGTGCAAAAAAACATGATATTATACAATACAGCATAGGAACAAATCAATGGAATATCGTTTTTGACGCAAGCGTAAATGGATCCACAGTACAACATACAACAAATATAACTACTGCTGATAGACTAAAATACAACGGCACAGAGTGGGTAAATGCATTTGAAGGCACTTATAACCCAGGATTTTGGCGAATATACCTATAATGATACAAGCAAGCGGTTGCTGTTTTCTTGCCTTAGACACAGGCAGAATCATGCTACAACAAAGAAGTAAACGAAGTAGTCACCCATTAACTTGGAGTTTTTGGGGAGGTAAAGCTGAGAAAAAAGAACGTCCTATCGAAACATTGCTAAGAGAATGCAAAGAAGAAATGGGACCATTACCTGATATTGCCAAAGTACATCCACTGCATATATTTTTAAGTGATGATAAAAAATTTACCTACAATACATTTTGCATAACAGTATTTGAAGAATTTATTCCTAGTTGCAACCACGAAAGTAGTGGATATAGCTGGGTAGGAATAGATTGCTGGCCCAAGCCTTTACATAGAGGTGCAAGAGTTGTTCTATCAAACAAACAATTAGTAGATAAACTGGTAACTATATATGAACGTGAAAAAGATCAAACTGATTTACCAAATTGGTTAGACAGCTTTTAGTTTGGTTATTGTTTTGGTAGTACTATAATCATCTACAGTTGGTAGTATTACAACTTTTGCAAATTGGTTACCAACAACTGTGTCTACTGTATAGTCTCCGCCTTTTGTAATTATGTCTGGCTGTACACGTTGTATTAGTTCTAACGGAGTATCTTCATCAAATAGTATTACTTCATCAACAAAGTCTAAACTTTCTAACATAATTTTTCTATCAGTTTCGTTATTAATTGGTCTAGATTCACCTTTAAGACGTTTGACACTACAGTCTGTATTAACACCTACTACTAGCCAGTCGCCTAATTGTTTACTAGCACGAAGCATTTCAACGTGCCCTCGATGCACAATATCAAAGCAACCGTTAGTAAACACTTTGGTACGTTCTACATCTTGTTTAGTTAGTGTATATGTGCCAGTGTGCTTAACACTTTCTGTACTTGCACTAACCGCTATCTCTAAACATTTTTTATAACTATATTCTTTAGTAAGAGCATAAACAAATCCTGCTATAAAACAATCTCCAGCACCTGTAACATCACTTACTTCAACCGATTCAACTGGAATCGTATACTCAATATTATCTATTGTAGCACTTACACTGTGTCCAGCATCAGTAGTAATAATATTGCCTTGCCATTGATCGAATCCAAACTTGGTGTATTCGCTGTTATTGGGTTTTACTAACCATGCACCTTCATAATCATGTGCATAACGTTTTGGATCTACAATAACTTTACATCCACACTTGTTTACATGTGCAATAATTTCTTTAGCATTGTCTAGTACACCTTTGTCGTAGTCGCTAAGAATAACATAATCCCACTGAGAGAAATCACTACACAATACATTATTAAGTACAGCATTTGAATCTGCATGTTTATCCTCGTCTATTCGTGTAATATAATGTCCATCACATATAATGCGTGTCTTAATACTACTAAGTTGTTCAGTTTGCAATAGTGTTGCATTGACACCTAAACTTTTTAAATTTTCGTATACAAGAGCGGCTCCGCCTGGTGTTTCAACTGTGTGACCGTATGTTACAACAGGCACAGGTGCTTCAGGACTAATTCTAGTGCTTGTGCCATAGATATATTTGTCAATAATTACATCACCAAATACTAATACTTTCACAAGTTATCCTCTACATATTGATTAGGTCTTTTAAATTGATGATCAATGAATGTGTTTAGCTGACTGTTATCACTACAGGTATACATCTGATAAATCCCTTTAAGATCATCCGGTACAGGTATATATTCGATGGTTGCATTATATTTACTTGCAATAAGTTTTGCCCAATTTTCAAATGTATATGTAGTGCCTGTTCCTAGATTACAAATAAAACTTTCGTGGTTTTGTAAACACTCATACATAATATGTACTACGTCATCAACACATATAAAGTCACGTTGTACTTTATCGCTTCCTTCAAATATTTTTATTACGCCTGTATCTTTTGCTTGTTTTACAAAATTTGTATACGGGCTTCCCATACCTATAGCTTGTTTATGACCTTCTCTATTGCCATATACATTAAAAAATCTCCAGCTTTGTATTTTACAACCAACCGCGTTTCTAAAAATGTTATCACAAATTAGCTTACTACTAGCATATAAGTTTTTAGGAGCTTCATTCACTTGATGTTCTTGTGTAGTGATATTATCTCCGTAAACACTAGCACTACTAGCAAACACCATTGTATTACATTTGCTTACTAGTTGTCTTGTATAGTCTACATTACTAGAATATATCTTATTCCAATCAGTTTCTTTTGTACTACTATTTGCACCTATATGCCATACAACATCACTCTTGTCTATCTTTGCTTCTAATAGCTCACTAGGACTTATTAGATCTTCAAAATATAAACCTTCAAGGTTTTTTGTCTTATCCATAGTAAGTGTGTCTACTAGTAAAATATCTTCGTGTCCTTTTTTATTTAAATGAGCAACTAGATTACTTCCGATAAATCCAGCCGCACCTGTAACGATGTGCATATAAGACTCCTATTTTGTTTAATTATATAGTATGGAAAACATCTTGTCAACAATTAACTATAAATATAATTATGTTAAAGTACATAAAGCAATGGTGGAAAGACTACCAAGAGCTAAGAAAAGAATTAGACGATATGGGCATAGTAGTACATTATCAACCATTGCCAATGAATCCAATACAACCATTTTATATAGACAAAGAGCGGTATAACAAGTACGTCAATGATAGACAAAAACAAATTTCAAAGTGTAATAACCAATCTAAAATCTAGTGGTAATTATAGAGTGTTCAATGATATACTCAGAGAGCGTGGAGAATATCCACAAGCAATCTACTACGGGCCTTACAATATTAAAAACATTGTAAACTGGTGCAGTAATGATTACTTAGGTATGGGTCAACACAAAGTTGTACTAGATGCAATGCACACTGCACTAGATCAAACCGGTGCAGGCAGTGGGGGTACTAGAAACATAGGCGGGACTAGTCATTATCATGTTGCATTAGAATACGAACTGTCGAAATTACACAACAAACCGTCGTCTTTGTTATACACAAGTGCTTATGTTGCTAACGAATGGACGCTAATTGCACTTAGTAAAATAGTAAAAGACATTGAATTTGTAAGTGATAGTAAAAATCATGCTAGTCTTATACAAGGTATTAAACATAGCGGTGCGCCAAAGCATGTGTTTGAACACAACGACATGGATAGTTTAGAACAAGTACTAGCACAAGTAAAAGGCACAGCCTGTATTGTATTTGAAAGTGTATACAGTATGGACGGATATACTAGCAAACTAAAAGATATAGTTGCACTTGCAGAAGAATATCAAGCTATGACGTATTGTGATGAGGTACATGCTGTTGGATTGTATGGAGATACTGGTGCTGGATATTTGGAAAAACTCGGACTACAAAACCAAGTAGATTTTGTAAATGGAACACTAGGCAAAGCATTTGGTTGCCAAGGTGGATATATTGCAGGCGACGATGTTGCTATAGATGCAATACGAAGTGTAGCAAGTGGATTTATTTTTACCACAAGTCTAAGTCCAGTTATATGTGCAGGTGCGTTAAGCAGTGTAAAATATCTTCGTAGTGAGCACGGAGTAGAACTGCGTACACAACATCAAAATCGTGCAACAAGACTAAAGAAAACACTTAGACATAAAAATATAAACATGATAGAGAACGATACACATATCGTTCCTGTTATAATAGGAGATCCTGTGCGTTGTAAACAAGCTAGCGATACATTACTAAATGACCACAACATTTATGTACAGCCAATTAACTATCCAACAGTACCAGAAGGCACAGAACGTTTGAGATTTGCACCAACACCAATGCACAGTAACGCAATGATTTCAGATCTTGCAGAACGATTAGAGGAAGTATTATGAGCGAAATATGGGATAAACTAATAGATTGCGAACAAAAGATTATTGCAAAATGTTCTAGTCTAGGCAAAGAAAATTTTGATGATCCAGAGTTTGATTGGTTAAACAGAGTGTTCCAAGGAGGGCATTTTAGACGAGCTCATATAGACAGTGTAGATGCCAGAGACTCAAAAGGTTTATATATGACTCATATATGTGTGTTTCCAAACTTTGATAACGATGCTCCTATATATGGATTTGATATTATTGCAGGTAAAAATAAAGTTACTGGTGCTTTCCATGACTATTCTCCTACAGTAGATTGGAATCATCCTATGTGTAATTTGTTTAGAGATTGTGTAGAAGACTTAGAATGGAAAAAACAACGCGAACTACCTCCGTGGGCACAAGCAATATTCAGCAAACACATGGTAGCCGCGAGTAATGTAAAAGCAGGTGAAATGGATCAAGTTGTTACTATGGCATTGGACAACTTAGACATGTACTTTGAAGAGCTACCTAAATATACAAACGCTCGGTATAACCAAGATTTAGTTCGAGATCAACAAAATAGATATTGTCATTATCAAAAACAAAATCCACATACACCCAAGGCTATGGAAGCACTAGGACTTGATCCTGTTGCTATTAAACACTTTATTGAAGAGTGCTTGTTTCCTGAGGTTTAAAAACTATTTTTCTCACCAAATATATCTTTATCTCTTCCTGCTATCCAATTGTTGATAGGTAAAGATTGCCCACCGAAATTAAACTCATCTTCGGATAAAAAAGGAGTTTTCCATGTGCTTTCGTCTAAATAAAGGTCTGTTTCAAATCCAGTAGTAAAGTCTAGAGGTTTATTATTTGCAATATTTTCATATAATTTTTGTGCCATAACTTCGTGATTTGGTCTACTTAGGTGCATTATTCTAGGATCTTTATACTTATAATGATGTAAAAATTCTTGTTTGTGTTCTAAATTATCTTTATCTATTTCAGCCCCGTCGATATCAAATAGACTGGCTTTCGTTGCATTACCAGAGTGTAAGGGCATTGCTTCAAAACCAGCTAGTAAAATCATGTTTTTCCATTGCCCCCACTGCCGAGCTTGATAACACCATGCTAAGAACATTTCCATGTATACATTGTCAATTGTATCATTTTCATCTGCTAGGTAAGTTAGATAATAATCTACTGCTTTTTGTATTTGTTTACCTTTACCATCCCATCTGTCCTGTTTCCAAAACTCTTTTCTTTGTAATACAGTGTTCCATAAACTACCCAAATTAGACAATTCAGGAGAATGTTTAAAGAACCATCTTCTACCCATTCCACTGCTAACAATTACTACAACATCTTCTGGAGTTATATGATGTTTATAACCTTTTACCTGAGTCATAATCCATTCGTTACTAACTCCATATTGAGCCACAACAGCAGATCTTGGAAAACCAAGCAGTTTTGCCAGTCGAGTAGTCCATACCCAATTAGATCTGTTAGTATAATTGTAATGAGCATTTGCTTCAGTAGCATAACTATCCCCAAATACCCAAAGACAAGGTCCCGTTGGAATTTGTTTCTCAGACACTTTGACTATCTCCTTTTCCAATTCTATAATTGTCTTCTACACTGTCTGGTGTACTAACTTCAATGATAATACAATCATTTTCCATAGCTACCAACTGGTGAGGCCACATGGGTTCGTTTCGCCAAGTGTCTCCTGTTTTAAGTACTTGTGTTTGTATATCAGCAGTTTCTGTATTCATAATATGTAGTGTAAAGCTACCTTTTAGCACATACCAACTTTCGTCTTTTTCTTTATGAAAGTGCATACTAAATTTCGCACCTTTGCGATCAAAGAACATAAGTTTACCACAGTACTTGTCATTGGTTGCCCAAATAAGTTCTCTGCCCCAACCTTTTGCTTGTACGCCATCAAGCTGAGTCATTTTTACTTTTCTGTTGTTCTAGCCATTTTTGATGATCTGGATGATCGTCTGAAGCTTCTGGAGGAGGAGATTCACTGTGTCTAGGATCAACAGTCAAATCATGTATTTGATCCATGCGTAATGTTAATACTTGTTCATTTGTCATATCCCAAAGTCTAACTTCTACATTTGGATCCCATCTGTCTTCATGTGAAACTTCTTTGAGTTGCTCAAAGTCTTTTGGAATTATATCTGGTTTAAGTGTTACCTCACAGAACCTTAAATTATCGTCAGGTACTTCTTTTGGTTTACTTGGTATTCCAGGATCTACTTTCCAAATTAACTTTCCTGTCCACTTTGCAAGTTTTCTAATTAACCAATGTTGCTCTGTATTAAATTTATAAAATCTTGTGTCCCACACGTTATGTAACCTCCTTATATTAAATCTGTGCCATGTATCAGATATCTTATCAAATGCATATATATGAGGATCTGTTCCATAGCAGTCGTTTTTTGGGTTATTAGAGCTATCAGGTACGACATCATCTCTTAAAGTAAGAGTATACATTTTTACTGTGTTTGCATTTTGATTAAACACCAAATCGCTACCTTCTAAATGCTCCGGTTCATCTAATTTAGAATTTGGATTAATACCGCCAATTTCATATGTTACAAAACCTTTTTCTAATGCATACAGCATTTTTTGTTTGTATTCTTCAACTTCTTCCTCTGGTATATATTCTTCGCACATGTCAGGATATTTTTTGTACATTTCTTCATCTGACAAATTGTGTTTATCAACATCCCATTGTCTCCACCAATTATTCATCCATTGATCGGGCCATATGTCATTGTCTGGTTGTACATAACTCCTGTCCCAAGGTGGTCCTGGCTCATTTGGATCAAATTCTAATTCACTCCAATGATGATGTCGGTAAGTTGGATCTGGATGCCAAGGATGTACATTGTTTGGATATTCTTTAAAATCAATGTCAGGATCCCAATTAAACCATATGTCGCCACTTTTATCACTAGCTCTTTTTAGATTCCAATTTCCACGCTCATCTTTATGCTTTAAACTTGGATCTGCTTCAAATCTGTTATTTTTAAATTTTGCTACGATTTTAGATCCTGTTTTTTCAGTAAATTCTATTTTCTTTTCACTGTCAGTCATCTTTATTTTCCAAATAAATTAGTTTACCATACTCTGGTAAGTAACAATATTCGATATCACTACTAGCAAGAGTTCTAAAAGCATCATCTAGTGTTTCAACTAACGGTTCACCGCCTAAGTTAAAACTAGTATTAAAAATTACAGGACAACCTGTCTGTTCATACCACTCTTGTATTAAGTAATAGTAATTAGCGTTATCTTCTTCAGTTACAGTTTGTATTCTACAAGTTCCATCTACATGAATAATACTTGGAATCTTTTCTTCAACTCCTGGTTGACAGTTAACAGCATACATCATATGTGGCGTGTCTTCCATACCTTTAAGATCAAACCATTCATGTACATGTTCTTTGAGTATAGTACCCGCAAACGGTCTAAAGTATTCTCTTCTCTTAACTTTGTTTACATGATCCTTACCATCTGGATCTCTTGGATCATATAGTATACTTCTATTGCCTAATGCACGTGGGCCGTTTTCACTTCTACCTTGGAATATACTTACAATATTCTTATCTTTAATTAAGTTTACAACATCTGTTTGAGAAGCATCTTTAACTTGTGCTTCATACTTAATTGCAGTTTTGTTAATATCTTCGTCGGTGTAATTATACTTTTCACCCAAGTATAGTGTTGGTTCCAATCTTACAAACTCTTTAGTTTCTAGCCAATGGGTATATAATGCACTTCCAATTGCGATCCCGGAATCATTACTAACTGGTTCGACATATAAGTTAATATCGTGTTCTTTAAGTTTATCTAAATACCAATAGTTAGCAACACAATTCAATGCATATCCGCCAGTAAGTACTACATTTTTATCACCTGTAGTTTCAACTGCTTTTAAAATAGCATCTAACATCATCTGTTGTGTTTCTTCTTGACAATGATATGCAAAATCTCTTCCTAGTTCTGATTTAGTTCTATCTTTTAAATTTACTAAATCTTTT
>Ga0209336_10000664_pt1 | contig 17419 bp, 17 predicted proteins | sample LinPmetageLP32_FD_184042 | JGI IMG/M metagenome (GOLD analysis project Ga0209336, IMG submission 184042) | Marine viral communities from the Pacific Ocean - LP-32 (SPAdes) (version 2) | ecosystem: Environmental > Aquatic > Marine > Oceanic | place: Pacific Ocean | collected 2009-08-23 | reverse complement strand
CGCGCCTTTATTCAGCGTGGCTGCATCGTAGTTAATACTTACGCCATCCGACGATGGGACACTTGAGGAAGCCGAGGCTAGATACAGGCTAATCATCAAGTCAAGGCTATTGCCTAACGTGTAGTGATTGGGGTCTGTAACGGCTTGTAACTGCGTCTTGTCCATGCGGTTGATAGAAAGGCTGGTTAATGCCTGTTGTAGTGCGTATAGCTCACTGTTGGTCGTAGAATTTGCCCACGTTGTTGCTGTTGTGTAGGCCACGTTTGTTGATAGGGTAGAATACTGGTATATCGTGTTATTGACCGCCCCTGCGATAAACATTTTTGTACCATCGGAGCTAAAAGCTAAATCGTAAGGCTTATGGTCTAAACTAGATAAAGTATAACTTGTGTTTGAGTATGAAGCGGTGGATATATTATAGGCGGTAGATAAATTATATAAATACACCTTACGATTTTGCTGACCTACCATGAAAAGTTTAGTGCCATCATTATTAAATTCTACCGAACGCGCCTGACTGTCTTGAGAATTAAAACTGAGTTCCGCACTCTGACCATCATAAGAAGCTGTACTTACATCATACGCAGTGGATAAACTCATTGGACTTAAACTATTATTCCAATTACCCATCACATAAATTTTCGTTCCATCACCGTTAAAGGTAATACCACGGGGGGATCGGTTGTAGTTGCTTGTTATAGTGTCAAGGTCAAAAGATTTACTGGCATACTGCGCTGTACTTAAATCAAAAGCTGTAGAAAGCGTGTACTGGGATATTCGATCATTTCCATACCCAGTGTGATACATTTTGGTGCCATCTGGACTAAATACTATGCCGTAGGGCGTGTGACTTACCTGACCTGATATGTCGAGACTTACGTTGTCATAGCTTGCAGTGCTTACGTTAAAAGCCGAGGACAAGGAATACTGGAATATGGAATCTGTATTCATATTATTGATATACATCTTTGTGCCACTTGAATTAAAAGCTACACCAGTGAGCTGGCTATCACTCGTCCCGACCTGACTGCTGGCATCGAAAACATCATTGGTGTTGAAGCTGGCATTAGACAGGCCGTAACCTTCATAGACGGCGGCGGTGTTGTACTGCCATGTGCCAGAGTTGTTTCTAACTATAGGGCGTACACCTGTGCCGTTTTTTATCACCGACCAAGTTGTGTGGTTGTCCGTGGACACAGCATAATGCACTGCGCCAGCGCCAGAGATTTCATCCGTGGTCATACTGTTAATGTCAGTCCAAAAGGCGCTGTCAATCTGACCGCCACCGTTTGTGATGGATGGGACGTAGCCCGTGCTTGATACAACAGTGCCTACGTTAAATTCGTATACACTATAGTTGGTTGATTCAACCACGTACATTTTTGCGCCATCGGGCTTGAAATATACAGCAACCATTTGTCCGGTCGCATAATAAAAGTCATAGTTATGAGAGGCAGTGGAAACATTCCAAGCTGTACTTAGATTATATTCGTGTACGTCATCATTATAATAATCAACCACGTACATTTTTAAACCATCGGGGGAGAAGTAAAGCCCCTGTGGTCGTGTAACTGGATCACTTTGACTTGTTAAAGAAAAACTGCGAGTGTAGGTGCCTGTTGAAAGGTCCCAAGCTGTACTTAGAGTGTATTCAATAACGGCATCTGCCGATTGACCCGTAAAATACAACTTGGTTCCGTCATAACTGAAGAATAAGGCTTTTATGTCGCTCTCGTATGAGGACGCATTAAGACCTTGAATGTAAGTTGCTGTTGAAATATCCCAAGCTGTGCTTAGAGTATACTCAAATATTTCATTACTTCTGCAAACGTACATCTTAGTACCGTCTGGTGAAATATAAATATCTTCTGGGTTGCTATTCTGATTACTTACATCAAATCTCTGACTATATACTGCCGTAGAAACATCCCAAGCCGTAGACAAGTTATACTCGTTTACGTCATCACCTTGATAACCACACATGTACATCTTTGTACCGTCAGTCTTGAAGGAAATACCTGTTGGTACTTGCTCCTGATTAGTAAAGCTAAAGTTTTGTAAGTAGACTGCTTTTGACACATCCCACGCACCTGAAAGTCCGTTGCTCATCTCAAGACCATCGGTGGCGTTAATAGCAGCCGCGTGCATACTCCAACTACCAGCGGCGATAGTGCTGCTGTCGGTAAACGCTGTGGTCGCAACGTAGGAGCCGTCAGCAGCGGCTAAGACCGCGACGCCGCTATTGCCTTCTATAGTTTTTCCTATGTCTCCAGACGCGAATGAGCCTGTGCCTAGTGTTAATACATTGTTAGAAACGGGTAAATTATACTCATGTATTGAATATGAACTAGTACCCCCGACATACATTTTTAACCCGTCAGGTGAAAAGAATAAAAATTCGGGAAAACTTTCTTTAGAAGTTACACTGAATGTAGTGTAAGCGTTATCACTACTATGAGAATACTGGTATACCGTAGAAATATCCCACGCCGTAGTCAGAGTATAGGTATATACATAATCATAATCCTTACCTGTAATATACATTTTTAACCCGTCAGGTTTAAAGAATACAGAAGCTGGATTACCCTCTTCCAAATAAAAACTTAAACTCTGAAGAAAAGATTTTGTTGAAATATCCCATGCCGTGCTAAGATTATATTCGTGAACCTTGTCTGAACTTCTTCCAACTATATACATCTTGAGGCCGTCAGGCTTGAAGAATATGCCTGCTGGATTAGATTCTTGAGTGTTTACACTTTCTGTCTGATTAAAACTGGCAGTGCTTAAATCCCAAGCGGTGCTAAGATTGTATTCGTTTACATCATTGCCACTATTACCTACAAAATACAATTTTGTGCCATCAGGCTTGAAAAATACATCCTCTGGTGTATCATCTTGGCCCGAACCAGAGCCTCCAATGCTGAGACGAGTGACATGAGAAGCAGAAGATACATCCCAAGCGGTGCTTAGATTAAATTCGTTTATACTGTCTTCTGCAAAACCTGTAACATACATTTTGAGGCCGTCAGACCTAATGTAAAGACCTGTAGGGTATTGTTCTTGACCCGCTGCCGCAGACGAAAACGGCGCGGTGGTCATATTTAAACTTTGGTTAAAAGAAGCCAGCGGTACATTCCAGCCTGTAGTACTAGGCGTCAGTGTAGTATTATACGCCGTATTAAGACGGTCGTAGTTACTTCCGTTTGACGCTACATCCCACGCACCTTTGCTAGTTATTCCTGTTTGCGGCACTTCTTTGGTTGCAGAAACAACAGGAGCAGGGCTTACCGCTGCTGAAAGCGTAATGCTGGCACTCTCGCCGCTCGTGAAGGATTTTGTTAGTGTGCCTCTGGTGGGGTCTCCGCTCAATTCGGCCCACGTTAAACCGCCTGTGTTGCCGCTTTGGGCTGTAAGAACGTAGCCGTTTGTTGGTGTGTTGCTTATTTTAAGGTTAGCTTCGTCAACAATATTATCTGCGATAACAGTTGCTCCGTCTGCTGTGGACGTAACCTCACCAGTGTGATTGGGGTGTGCGTAATTGTTTGCGCTGGAAGCAACGCCGTCGAGCTTTGATCCGTCTGCCGAGAGGTCTCTGCCATCTACTGTTTGGGAGCCAGAGAACGTAATATTGCCTGTAAGCTGACCGCCAGTAAGGTTTAAGAACCCACTGCCAGCAGTTATGCCCTGCTCCCACGCGCTGCCAGTGTAGACTTTAAGCACGTTGGTCGCGGTGTTGTAGAAAAGATCGCCTTCGTCATTGTTGCTGGATGGATCGCTGGAGCCAATGCGGTACTTGTCCGCGAAGTCGTTGACAGAGCTAATGTTGGTCGCGACCGTGTTGACGTTTGCGATTGAGCCGCCGACTGCGTTCAAACTGTTTATGTTGGACGTCGTCGCCATCGCGTTGAGGTCCGAGACGAAATCTGAGGTCGCGAGCTGGTTGAGGTCCGAGACGATGTCTGATGTCGCGAGTACGTTAATATCCGAGACGATGTCCGAAGTTGCGAGGGTATTAAGGTCGGAAACAATATCTGATGTCGCGAGAGTGTTGAGGTCGGAGACGATGTCTGATGTCGCAAGAGTGTTAATATCATTGATTACGTCGGTAACGGCCAGAGTGTTGAGGTCCGAGACGAAGTCTGAGGTGATGAGGCTGGCCTTGCCTGCGACTGCGGTGATGTCGGACGAGATGCCAGCAACCGTGTTGATGTTGCTGATTGCTCCGCCGACCGCTGCGACGTTACCTGTGGTCGCCCAATATTTCGCGGAGTAGTCTGAGCCGTCTACCGTGCCACTGGTTTTTGTGGCCCAGTCTCTTGCCTCAGATACGTCTACGAGCTTTTCTGTGTTGGCGCTGGATATGAAGTTGCTCTCAGACGAGTAAGCCGTTGCGGTTGTGAGGCCGTGAACAATGTAGACGTCTTTTGTGGAGAGTGTGACAAGGTCGAAGTTGTTGTAGGACGTGGATGTGGAGAAAGTGCCAGTGGGCTTGAAGAAGGTCGTTAAGTCTGTCCAGCCTGCGGTGGAACTTGAGTATTGGCCAACGCGAAGTTGGATTTTGTCTGTCGATGTGTCGAAGCGAAACTGAAAGTTGTCTGTTTTGAAGACGCCAGTGGAGCTGTCAAACATGTCGTCTAGTAGGTCGTGGAGCTGGCGGTTGCCAATCTCCGCTGCCTCTAGGTACGTGTCAAGATTATGGGTGCCAGTCTTTGCGCTGACAAATTGTATCTGTTCGCCCTTGGGAGTTGTAATAGCCATCAGTCGTAATACCCCAATTCTTTCATCATCTTAATCATCTTGGACTTGGTAAGAGAGTAGCGCTCGTCTACGGATTTTATTGAGTTCGTTTCGAGAGCGGCCAGACGAGATTGCAGCGTTTGTATTTCAGCCCGCTGGGCGGCGACTGTTCGCGCCAGCTCGTCTGTTTGGTACTTCATTTCTTTTTCTAGGGTGGCCACAGACGCATCTACAAATGCGGCTGTGGTTCCTTCGACTTTGTCTCGAAGTGCGTCGCGCTGCTGTGCGTTCATCTCTGTGCTCCTTGTCGCATGGGGATCAAGTTGCCCTTCTGCACTTCATTCTGAATGTCGCCTTGAGGCTGGACAGACGCGCCGCGCATCTTCTCCATAAGGGCCAGTTGCTGGCTGGGGCTTGGACCTTTGGCCTTGAGTTCGTCTTGGGAGATGCGGAACCGATCCATGTCAGTGATGCCCATCGCGCGGATCGCTTCCTCCGCAATTTTGCCGCTGTTGTACTCCATGTTGAGGCCAGTCTTGTCCATGATCTGAAGCATGTTCATCCACGTCTCGGCGTTGCGCGTGGGTTCGAGCGGAAGGGTGCCGTCAATGACCAGATAATCAATGTCGCCTTGAAGGTCTTTTGCCACGTCATAATCAAGGTAGCCGTCGTCTACCACGCTTGAGAGTTGGGTGGGCATATTGTCAGGATCGATCTTAATCGAGCCTTCCATCGTAAGGGCGTCCTGTATGTTGTTTGTCATCATCCTGACCATTGGCCGTATGGTCGTTGCCGACATAACTCTGGAGATCACACCGAGGCGCTGAGAGCCTAGCTGGGTGAGCCTCTGTATCTCCGTGGCAGTGCGTATGCCGTCTGATGTGGGCATGCCCTGCTGGGCGTCTGAGGCGGCGCTGACGCGCTGCTTGAGGTCGGACATCGCGGCGATGTCGTTGAAATGTCCGCGTGTGACGTCGGGGACTTGTGCGATAAACACACCATCCCCAGGCTTAGTCCCTGGAAGGGTACGAACGACGCCCCACGGATTGCGATCTATGAGGTCGGGAACGGAGACTTGGGTGGGGTCTACAAAGATGAGATTGTTAAGGGCAGCTTGCACGTTATCAATGCGTGAGCGAAGTAGGTAGGTGGCAATGTCGTGCATCGGAAGCAGCAAGTCGTAGAGGGATTGCCCGTATGTTTTGTGGGTGTCTTGGTACAGACCGCCAATGGCCACGGGGAACTGCTGGCCGTAAGGGTTGAGTTGGAAGCGGATGACGACGTTCTCGTCTAGGATTGTTATAACAAAAAATATTTGCTCGATGGATGGAACACCGATTTCGTGGCCAGACATGCGGACCCAAGTCTCGTCAACAATGCGTGCATCTCCAAGAGTGAAGTAGGCATGGTCGCTGCGCTCGCGCTGGTGGGGAGACGCTGGGTCAATGGACAGGCCACGCCCCTCTTCTTTGTGCCAGTGATGAGCGTTCCACGAGTTGCGGGGGGGAGACATCTTGTGGCGAAGTGCTGGAAACTTCTTCAGCTTCGGATACAGGCCAGAGTAGAGGAGCGTGTTGAAGGAGCAGTAGTCGCTGAAAACGATGTACTGCATATTATCCCAGTCGCCCCAGTTTACGCGGGGGTCAGGGAAAACTCGGCGGGGGTCAAAGTTTATAATCTGGTTCTGGTTTGACTTGGCATCCCAGACGATTTTTGTGGGGGCAAAGCCGTAGCGTATGCTGTCTAGTAGCATCTGCGCTATTCTTGCCTCGCCTGCCGTGCGTCGCATCTGTTGGTGCAAGACGCGTTCGAGGATCATGGCTGACTGGCGGGAGTTTCTGTTTAAGCCCTCCAGTTGGAACATGGGGTTCCTGCCGCTGAGTGCGGCCATCATGTAGGTGAGGACCGTGTCAGCTATAGCGCGAGTGTCGGCAATGACGGCCTTTTCTCTGTAAGTTGTGGCCTCTGGAGGAACGTACACATCGTGGGCGCGGTCGGCCTCTTTCCAATGATCGTAACGCTTTGATATTTTGTTGTAGGACATATCGACCATAGACTTCACATAGTCCACGACCTTGCGCTCCTCTTCCTCCGTTAAGAGGTGGGAAATGTCCTCGTAGTTCGTAAGTTGTTGGGCGTACTTCGACAGATCGACAATGACCCCATCGTTGGGGCCAGACATTAGGTTCGAGTGTCGGTACGACTGTTGGGGTCCAGAGCTTGCCATGATTTTGTTTTACTCGCATTTAATTTGGTCGTCGTCCTAAAGGGTTCCCCAGCCAGCCCATTTTGCTTTGGCCTTGGAGATGTGGGTTCGCAGCGACTTGCCGAAGGCATGGTCGATGTCAGGGAGGTTGTTTAGGGACTGGGTGGCATCGCCGTGAAGGGCGAAGGCTTCGGGGGAAACTGAGGTGCGGGAAAGCACGTCTATAGCCATAGTGGCTGCGTCTACCTGATCGTCGTGGTTGCCGTTGGGAAAAGCGACAGCCTCGTCTGCGAAGTCGTCCAGCCAAGGCGCTTCCTCTGGGAGATAGACCCGACCGCCTTCGATAAGGGGCAGGATGGAGTTTACGCGTGCGACCTTGTCTGTGTTGACCTTATAGGGAATGACAGACATCCCGCTCTCGCGCTTGAGTTCTTGGAGCAGGGATTGGCCGCTGGCCTTGTCCTCAATATACATGGCTCGCAAGCCGCGTCCGCGCCACTGGTTGTTGAGGCGTATGAGCCGCTGCTTGAGTTCGGGGAAGTCGTACTTCCCGCGTATGATGTCCACAATATAAATGTCACCGTTGCGATCCATGCCAGCGACTACGGCCACGGAGTAGTCTGCACTCTCCGTTTTCTTGAAGGCGGTGTCTGCGGTGATGACGAGGGTGTGGAAGTTTTCGGGGGATAGGTCTTTGGGGTAGCGCTGCCACCATTGCGTCTTAATGATGTTACCGCCCTGTATGTAAGGCTGCTGCTGATACAAAGACGCAAATTCGCGGGGGTTAAGGCGTTCGCGGCGCTTGAGTTCCTCTAGGGAAAAGCGTTCGGGCCAGAGGGCTTCCTCTTTTTCTAGGTAGATGTCGCGACGGTCGGGGCGGTTGCCCTGCTGGTTCTTCTCGACGTACATCGGGTGGTCTTTGGGTAAGGCGCGGCGGGAGATTTTCTCTTTTGTCTTAACTTTTTTTATGGCGGGGAAGTTTACGTGATGCCAACGGCCCTCGGCCCAGTCGTCTGTTTGTTGGAGACGGCCAGCAAGGTCGTCTGGATGCCAGCGAGTGAGAATAACAATTTGCTTGGGCGGGGTGCCGTCCTCTTCTGGCTGAAGACGGGTGGCCAGAGCGGAGGTGTAGTAGTTCCATGTGCGGTTTCGCTGGGTCATGCTCTCGGCGTCCTCGCGGGACTTGATCGGGTCGTCTACGAGGAGGAGGTTTGCGGGACGGCCAGAGGTTGTGCCGCCTACCCCGACCGCGAAGTAAGCACCGCCGTGGTCGGTGCGCCATACTTCTGCGGATCGGCTGTCTTGGGAGAGGCCAAATTCGGGGAAGGCTTGGTTGACCGTCTTATCCTCGACTACGGTGCGTACCTGACGGCCAAAGTCGATGGAGAGCTGGGAATTATAGGAGCAGGACATGGTAAAGCGGGCGGGATTGCGGGCCATGAAGTAAGACGGGAAGAGAACCGTGCCAAATGTGGACTTCGCGTGGCGTGGGGGCATGGTTATAAGGAGATTGTTGACGCCAAGGGTGCCTTTTTCTAGGGCGTCTAGGGTTTCTATGAGTTCCTTCTGAAAGTCTCCGAGTTTCCACGACGGATAGTTAATTTTTACGAAGCCAAGAAAGTTTTCTTGGGCGTCTCGCAAGCGTAGGAGGTATTTTGCAGCCTCGCGCTGGGATGTCGTGACCATTAGTGGCGTCTGTGGCGCATGCGGCGGGCCATTGCGAGGTCAAATGCAGCGGTTGGAGAGAGGATCGTCTCGGCCATGATGCCTGTCAGGTGGTCGTGGATGGCAGCGGCTGTCTTTTCTGGGGGAACAGAGGACAGGTCGAGCTGAGACATGGCGCGTCCGAGGTCTTCTAGGCTGATCTTTGCGGGGATGGCCTCGGCCTGTCTATTTCTTGTCTTCATCGGGGATAACCTCCGCGTCTATGGCGTCAATTCCAGCGGCAATGCGTTCGAGTTCGTCGCGGGACATGTCGATGACTTCCTTCACGCTGTGCTCATGCTGGTGGTAGCTGGCGTTCAGGTCGGGAACGACTTTGTTCAGGAGCGTGGAGAACACGCGGGCCTGCGTTGGTCCCCAGTCTCGTAGGCCCAAGACGACCTCGTTGGCGTGGCTGATGTGTTCGTTCATCAGGCTGGCTATCTTGCCGCGTATCTTGGCAGATTGTGCGGGCGTTAGGTTGTGTGTTTTTGCAAGAGCTAGGGTTTTACTCATTTTCTTTACGCTTTGTACCCTTCTATTGGCGCGGCCTCTTTTCTCGTAGGCACGCTTGATCTTGGGCGAGTTTATTTCCTGTCGTGTGTACTCGCTCTTACACTCTATCGAACAGCAGTTGGTTTTGTCGTCCTTCGGACGCCAAGCGTAGAACGGTATGCCGCAGACGTAACACTCGGCGTTGGGTCTTCTATTTGGAAATTTCAAAATTTGCTCCGCTTAGTTTTGAGGGTGGAGAGTGGCGATCCTGCGGGCGGCGGCGGGGGTGGCCCTCCCCCCCCCTGCATGCGTACGGGCGCTTTCCGAAGGAACTTTAGATGGTGCCGATTTTGTCGGTTCAACCCATCACTCATGCAAGGAGATTTCGCATGCCATTCACGCAAAACGCACCCGCCATCAAGGAAATGCTCGCAGCCGTAGACGCGGGCACAGCAACGCTCGCAGAAGTTGGCGAGGTCGCGAACGAGCGCCTTGCACGCGCAGGCAAAGGCGACGACTGGTACAAGCGCTACGCCGCTCTCGCGGCCAAGTGCGCCGCTGGCGAGGCCGTCACCGTCGCGGACGTGTTCCCCGCGAGGCCTGCGACGGTCGCGGTCAACCCGCTGCGTGACGACTTGCCCGTCGCGCCCGTCGCGCCTGCCGTGCCTGCACAGGACTGGAAGGCGCTCACAGACGCGGTCCTCGCGGCTGCACCGAACGCGACCACAGCGCAAGTCGCGGCCTTCGCCTCGAAGCTGATCCGTGCCAACGGGTAAGCTACACGAAACGCCCTCCAGCTTCGGCTGGGGGGCTTTTTTTTGTGCTTTTGCGTCACGTTTCGTGACACGCGGACAACAAATCCCTGATTTCACACGGTTTTCCCTCCCTTGTACGGGGCAATGCGACACCGTTGCCAGCTTCACGGACGTTTCGAAAACGACCCCGTGAGGCTCGTCACGATGTCACCCACCTCGTGAACCCCACACAAAACAACGACTTACAGAAATACGAGATTTTTCGTTCTGTCGTCCCAGCAGGAGAACCCGCATGGCCTACTACCGCACCACCAGACGAAACCACGAACGCATGACCAAAATCCTCGCAAATGCCACGCTCGGCGCTGTCCTCGGCGTCTTCCTCGGCCTCATGGGTGTCGAGGTAATCGCTGGCTGCGGTGAGGTCAGCTACTACCCAGACGGCTCGTGGAGCACGAACCAGTGCGTCTGGCTGCATCACATCACCGACGTTCAGCACCGCTCTGGCGAGTGGGAGATGCAAGACGTCGAACCCGTCCACAACTACCACCCCAAACCACAAGGAGACACCACCATATGAGCAAGCTGATCTTGAAGTACGTGTTCGATCTCTGCCAGCACGACGCAGACCTCAACGAGCGCAACGCCATTCGCGTTCTCAGGTACGCGGACAAGCACCCATTCTCGCTGATGATGCTGACGCCAGACGAAGACCGCACGCTGACATTCATCCGCACCAACTTCCAGTGAACTGAACATATCGGTGAGGGCAGCACGAGCTGCCCGATCCCATGCGTTCAGCATGATCACCCCCAACCACAGGAGACATCACATGGATGATGAACTGCTCGTGCATTTTGCACGATTGGAACTGCTCGACTGCGACTTTGACGGCGAACAGCCAGACGAGATACCCGACCTCGATGCCAAGAAGGTCAATCACGGCTGCGCCAAGCACCCAATCAGATACTTAGCGGAGGACAAACGCCTATGAGTTACGCAGTACAGGTCATCGCCAAGGATGACGACGACGCGTGGGCAACACGAGACGACGTCACCAACTTCGAGGTCATCGTCTGGCAAGACAACGGCAGCTTCGGCTTCCATCGCCACGACGAGATCGCCAACCTCCCATGCGAGCGCTCTGCTCGTCTGCTTGCCACGTTCTTTTGCCAGCGTCATCGCCAGAAGGACTTCGAATGTGAGTACAAGCCGACCGAACCAAGGATCACCCTCGACAACGGGTGGAGCGTACCCATCGCAGACGACGGGAGCTTCGCATGAAAAAGCCCTTTGATCCATTCCGCAGCGTGGACTGCAAGTACGGCGCTCCAATGGGGCGGCGTGATGCAAAGCACATCCTCGATGTGTTGGACGGTTCTCTCATCGCACGTCACTGCGGTGGAACCGATTGCTACGACAAGGGGGGCGCTTATTGGGGCGCTCCCCTCAATATCTGGGCCGTGTGGAACCGAGGCAAGGGGCCAGAGACAGTGACCTATGTCCGCGCTGACAACGCCGACCAAGCAAAATCGTTCGCACTGGGGATACACCCACAGCTAACACCCTATTGACATACCTGTATCTCTCCGCATACACCCTAGTGATTGCGGGGAGACACCTTGGGACACCGATGTGCAGCCCGCAGGCTTCATTTCCGTGCTTCAAGCACGACAACCCATGCACAAGGAGACACCGCATGACATTCCGTAACCGTAAAATCACCAACACCCACGCCGACGAAATTGCCGAAGACATCGCCAACTCCCGCTACAGCGCCGACTGGGACGCCGCAAACGCGGCAGCTCAAGAAGCAGAAACCGCGCTTGAGGAAGCGGTCGAAGCTCTGGCCCACACGATGCCAGCTCGTGACGCTTGGCTCGCCCTCACCGAAGAGCAGAGGCTCGCAGTGAACGACCGTTGCCACAAATTTTACTGGAGAGAAGCACCAAACGTGTACGTGGAACACGAGGTTGTTAATTTCAGCCACCGCATCGAACTCAAAGACTTCAGGGTAATGAACCGTGGAGAAGCAGAGGGCACGCTCTCCTACTTCACCGACGACTGGCAGAAGTGGGACTTCCACAGCCAGATGGAGACAGCAATCAAGGCGCTGCCAGAGCACGCCGCTTACGTCGTTGCGCTTGAGGTCTTTCAGAAAGCTCGCAGCAACTTCTACAAAGTCCAGCATGAGCTGTGCATGGAGATGCAAGATCGCAGCACGAAGGACGTGATCGCTGCATGGCCCGAAGCCGAGCCGTTCATTCACAAGCACTACGGCTACTCACCCACCTCACCCACCGCAACCACGATCACTGCCCCGATGGACACTGTGATCGCCAATGCCCTCACCCCAGCCATCACAATGGCAGCAGAATAAGGAGAAGATACATGACACAACCAAAGAAACGTGGCCGCAAGCCATACAAGCGACGCCCTGTCGTCTTGTTCAAGTTCGGTCACATCCAACTCGTCTGGATGAGGAAGCCCTCGTGACCGTCACCCTCACCATCACGCAGACGATGCTCAACAAGTACATCATCGACTGCCCCGTGTCCCTGCGTCTGGCGATGCAGGAGGTACTGGGCGGTGACTGCATGTATGAGGGCTTCCTCGACATCGTTGAGAAACTGCCGTGGCCCTGCGTGTTCGAGCTGCCAGACGGCACGACCACCACCCGCAAGGTTCACTTCTACAAGACCAAGCGTGGTGACAAGCGCATCAGCATCAAGGGGCTTCGCCAGTTTGCCAAGGCTGGCGACGTTCTCACCGTGACACCAACACCAGTCGAGTTGGAGGAGGTAGCGTAAAAACATGACCTCACCCACAGCTCGGCTCGCAAGACGCCGTCGCCTTAACAGGCGGCGGCGTTTTTCATTGCGGCGACACCCAAGAGGAACGCCGTTCACCTACCCTAACAGATACTTGGTTGACACCCTTGTAACTATTAAGATACATCCTAGGTGTACTCAATTAGAGACACCTTCCAATCCAGAAGGAACGATTACATGACACCCAAGCAGAAATTCCAGCAGGCTCTGCTCTGCGACACGGCCAAGGAGATGCGTAAGCAACTCCGCAAGCTGGCCCAGCCCATCATCGAGAGGGCGTGGGACGTATCGGACTTAGAATACGTGGTCAGCACCAGCCCTCTCGTCGGCCCCGGCGGCGATCAGGTCAACCCAAACCCCACACACAGCGGCCTGTGTATGTCGCTCGACCTGTCCACGCTGGCGCTGATCGTAGGGTCTGATCTGGACGATCTCACAATCGACGCAAGGTCACGCATCAAACTGGCAATCACGGACCCAGACGTCCGCTCCCGCAAGGACAGCAGTGGCAAGAGCAAGACAGGCTTCACGTTCGGTCGGCCTCACAATCTTGAGGACGATTACCTCACTGGCCTCATCGACCAAGCAGAAAAATCAGGCGGCATATTTATGGAGACACGCATGGAATACACCCTCAAGAACACACTCAGCCTCGTCCTCCTCACCCAGCTTGAGGAACACTTCGACTTTGATCACGCCGACCCCATCGTCACGATTGTCAACGATGAAATGTCTGGCGAGAAAGGCCCGTTTCGTTCAGCACTCACCACCTACGAAGAGGGCGACCGCCTGACGCTTGAAGATCACGGCGGTTACGACGGCGCTATGGAGCTGTGGCAGAATTACGATGAGCACTTCAAGTTCATCTACAATCGCCTTGCGGACGCAGAGGTCGAGGCAGCCATCGAGGAAGTCGCAGCGCCCAGCGCACTGACACTGCCAGACGATAGTCAAGCCACCATCCTCGACGCCGTGCTCTCAGCGGCAGGCATGCCAGACATCAGGACAATGGTGTCCAAGATCAACTCGTCTACTGCTGACATGTCTGAAGCGACGCTCAGGATCAGCGAGCTGCAAGACAAGCTCAAGCAAACAGCAGCCGCAGCCATTGCGGTGGCACCTATCGTGACAAAGGCCGACACGTCTGGCGCTATCCCAAGCGGCAAGGTCGTGACCAAGAACGCCGCCGAGGTGTTCAGCATTACGGGTGCAGCCAAGTCACAGTTCGACTTCGACATACCCGTCTGGGAGTGGGACGGCGTGCATCCACATGTGCCCGTCATCGACCCATCCTACATCTTTCGGCCAGAGGAATTGCTGCGTGGCCTATACGCTCTGCTGACCAACCAGCGTGCCTACTTCTACGGCCACACAGGGACAGGCAAGACGACACTGATCGAGCAGATGGCAGCTCGATTATTGTGGCCGTTCATGCGGGTCAACTTCGACAGCGAGATCACACGCATGGACCTGATCGGTCGTGACACCCTGTCCACCGAGGGCGGCGTGACCGTGTCCAAGTTCGAGGACGGCATCCTTCCGCAAGCTATGTCTGGGCCGTACATCCTGTGCTGTGACGAGGTGGACTTCGTGCGGCCAGACGTTGCGTATGTCATGCAGCGTGCTTTGGAGGGCAACGGCCTGTTGCTCACCGAGGATGGTGGTCGTGTGATCGAGGCGCACAGCATGTTCCGCATGTTCGCCACGGGTAACACGCAAGGTCAGGGCGACGAGCACGGCATGTACGCTGGCGCTAGGCCGCAAAGCATGGCGTTCCTCGACCGCTTCACCGTCTGGTGTCAGGTCGATTACCTTGCAGCCAATGACCGCAAGAAGTTGATCAAGGCCAAGGTGCCCAGCCTCACCGACACGCAGCTTGAGCTGGTGTGCCAGTACACGAAGGAACATCTCGAAGCCTTCAAGAGTGCCAAGGTTATGCAGCCCCTGTCGCCACGGGGCATGATTTCACTGGCTCAAGCGGTGGGCATGTTCGTGAGCATGGCCGAGGACGGTAGCGAAGCCGCTGCCGTCAAGCGTGCCTTCGGCACTACGATCCTCGACCGTGCGACCAGCACTGACCACGCCGTCATGCGCGGCATCGTAGATCGGTTGGTGTGAGCATGAGACAGTGGACGCTGCTGCAAACGATCCACGATGACCCGTACACCGACTACAACATGTATCGGCACGCGTATCACGACGTGACACTCACGTATGACAGCGATGAAGATAAGTGGTGGTCAATCACTCGCCTCTCAGCCGTGAGCGATGGGCCGCAAGGTCAGTTCACTGACTATCGTGAGCTGCCAGACGCAATCACAATCAAACTCAGAAAAATAATGGAGACACTGACATGACACATGTAATGGAGCCGAGCCACATTTTCGTTGGCCAGTGGAAAGCTGGTCAGATGCCCACAACAGATAGCTGTCTCGTTGTGGTCACATACGACCAGACGAGCCACGCCTATGTGATCTATCAAGAGGATTACTTCTCCTTCTGCGAGTGGGTCTGCGGCGAGTGGGTCGATGAATACGATGTCGAGTGCGATCACCCCGATGACTTCATGCACGCGCAAGGCATCACAATCAAACGCACCAATTTGGAGGACGTGTGATGAAAAGCCAAACATTCGAGCACGAGATGACCGAGACGTCATCAATATTTGGTCGCAAGAAAGACATCAAGGTCGTCTTCAAGGGCGATGGCGCAGCAACCAACGGCAGCACGGTCTACCTTCCGTCGCTTGCCCACGAGAAAGATGTAGATACAGACACGCAGATGGTTATGCGTGGCTACGTTGACCACGAGGCAGGACACGTCAGGCACAGCGACATGCCTCTGATCCTCAAAAAATACGGCCAGTGGGAAGCCGAGGGCAAACCGCTGCTCAAGGGGTTGCACAACGCCATCGAGGACATGTGGCTAGAGAAGCGCGTGATGCGTGAGTACGTCGGGTCGGCCAAGAACATTGCGGCTACGGCCAGTAGTTGCAACTCCGAGTTCGCTGGCGGTCACACGTCTGGCGAGCCTGCGTTGCAGTCATGGGGTCAGGTCGGGCCGCTGGCGATTACATGGGAGGGTCGTCGCCACTACGAGGGCATCACTCATGTGGATGAATGTCTGGACATGATCGACCCAGAACTTGCGGCCAGAGTGAAGGAGTGGGTGTCCGAGATCGACGGCTGCGGCAGCACGGCAGACAACATGGCGTTGGCCGAGAAAGTGTACGGCGAGATCAAAACGAAAGAGAAGAAGGAGAAGGAAGATGGCAAAGGCGAACCAGACGAACGACCCGCTGGGCCAGACACAAGCGAGGGCGAGAGTGCCGAACGAGATGCCGACGCTGATGGTGACGAGCGGGGAGATGACAGCGAGCCAGAGACTGGCGAGGATCGTGAAGATACTGGAGACGCCGATGGAGACACTGGCGAGGATGGAGAAGACGGCGAAGAAGACGTGGGTGGTGAAGCCGAAGAGCAAGACGAGATAGCGCCGCTCGACAGTGACCTCAAGTCTGGGATGGATGTTAAGCTCAAGTCGTCTGGGCTGACGAGCAGTTCCCGCAAGGTGTATCGTCCCTACACTACGGCCCAAGACAGGGTGCTGCACCGCCTCGACGGCACAAGAGATCGGGGCAGCGAGCTGTTGGCCGAGGGGAGCCTATCCACATACAAGCGGGACGTCAGTCAGATGCGTGACACCGTCAATGTTATGGGCCGTAAGTTGGCACGGGCGTTCATGGCCAAGCGCAACAGAGATTGGGATGGCGGTCGTGAGTATGGCCGTCTTGATAGTCGGCGTTTGGTTGCTGCGGTTGGTGGTGCCACGCATGTGTTCAAGCAGCGCAGTGAAAGCAAGGAGGTTGAGACTGCGGTGCAAATACTGTGCGACATGTCAGGCAGCATGGATCGAGACAATCGCATCGTGATGGCCAGACGTGTGGCCATTGCTCTGTGCGAGACGTTGGAGCGCACGACTGTGGCATATGAGGTGCTGGGCTACGGCACAGACGAGCGGCGCACGACAACTGAGACAAGGGCAACACATCACGACAAGAGCGTAAACTACGCTCGCACCAGCCCGATGAATACGTGGGTGTTCAAAGCGTTCGAGGAACGTCTGAGCGATTGCAAAGCTGCGATTGGTACGATGGCCATGCACAACATGGATCATAACGTCGACGGCGAGAGTGTGCTGTTGGGCCACATGCGGCTGAAGGCACGGCCAGAGAAGCGGCAGATTATGCTCGTGCTCAGTGACGGTCATCCTGAGTTCACCGGCAAAGCTAGTTCCGAGGCACGGAACCAACATCTCAGGGACGTTATCGCGCATGCCCAGCGTGAGGGTACGGAGATGATCGGCATCGGCATACAGACCAGAGCGGTCCAGCGTTTCTACGAGCGGCACTCGGTCGTGTTTCGTCTGAAAGACTTGGCCGAGGGTGCGCTGGATCAGCTTGCGAGGTTGCTCATTGATGACAAGTTCGACGTGACGTCGAGCGACTTGATCAAGGCGCGTCGTCTTGGGTGATCGGGAGAGAGTGACGGTGCGTATGGCTTGGATGCAAGTCCACCCGCAGCGGATGTGGCAGATGCGCTTTTGGAAGCGTGTCGGCCAGAGAGTTAAGGCCAAGGGCGTTAAGCACGCCGACTTGGCCAAGGTGAAACACATCATACAGGAGGTTGAGCGTG
>Ga0209336_10000663_pt1 | contig 17424 bp, 15 predicted proteins | sample LinPmetageLP32_FD_184042 | JGI IMG/M metagenome (GOLD analysis project Ga0209336, IMG submission 184042) | Marine viral communities from the Pacific Ocean - LP-32 (SPAdes) (version 2) | ecosystem: Environmental > Aquatic > Marine > Oceanic | place: Pacific Ocean | collected 2009-08-23 | reverse complement strand
TACCTCTACTTAAGTTTGGCGCGGGATCCGACGTAAACCCCGAATAGTTCAGCAGGAAGGTCTTTCCCACTCGTCAGTAGTTCTTTCACAAATGCGTTAAGCGTCTGCGGATGAACACTCTCTTTAACAGCAGGGTCTAGCCCTTTCTGTTTAAGACTTTGCACGGCGTCTTGCGCTTTCTCTCCTTCGTCCTTACCGAACCTGAGAGATACTTCGTGTTTAATAATCCCACCGTGTTTATTGTTGAGTAACCATTCGTGTGCTGCTGCTCGGTTTTTCTCCGAGATATATCCTTTATAGAAAGGCGATATCGTTACTTTCGCACCATTGGTTAGCTTTATCTCTTGTAAGTTCGCAGCTTGCATCGCTTCAGGTAGTTCAGTTTCCTCAACTATGCGTAATAATTCTTTATTACGTTTTAGCTCTTCTTCTAACGAACCTATTACTTTTTGCAGGTCTTGCATTTTTAATGCAGTGTCACTGATCTTTGCGAACTCGTTATCGAGTGTCGTTTCGTTCCATTCCTCTTGCGAGGCGGCACCTGTCAGTTCTTCGAACGACAAAGCGTTTTCTTCTTCAGACATAGACTTCTCCTAAGTCCGTTGCGTTCCCTCGGATATCGAAGGATACGGGGTAGTAGGTCATTTCCTGTCTATCCCACTTGAGGACAGAAAATCTACCATTGATGGATGCTGCTATAGCGCAACATAATCCGATAGCGGCGGGGTCACCTATTAGTAATAGGTAATCGTCGTCGTTGAAATCTAATAACTTTCTCTTGAGCCTAGCTATTTCAGGCCCAGTAGAAAGCATCAGATTAGTCTTAGCTGGGAGCAGTAACTGTAGCTCGCCGTATTTTGCGGCGGGTACAAGGTTTCTCCCAGATACCTCTTGGACGATATAAACGGTCATTTCTAATTTCTCCTTTATAGGTAGATACCTTACCTTCTAGGCTTTTCGGAAGTAAAGCCGTATTACTTGTATTAGTCTATTTAGAAATAAAAAATTTTTTAAAAAAATTAACAGAATCGTCTAATAGAGTAATAGATCTAATAATTTAGAGTCTAAGTTACTGTTGCGTAAGAGGAATGTGTAAGTGTTGAAAACAATAGAATCTATTAGAACTATTAGAGAGGCCTCGTAACACAAAGAAATCATTTCTTTTCTTTATATATATTCTTAAACTTCTTTATAGAACTTAGAAAGGAACATCGTTGAAGTACGAATTCAAGACGCAACCGTTTGCGCACCAGAAAACGGCGCTCACCCGTTCTTGGAACAAAAAGTCTTACGGGCTTTTTATGGAGATGGGGACGGGCAAGTCTAAGGTGCTCATAGACACCATCGGTATCCTGTATGGCAAAGGAGCTATAGATGCGGCTGTCATAATTGCACCGAAAGGCGTATTCAAAAACTGGTCTACTAAAGAGATCCCTGACCATATGCCTGAACATATCGACCGTCATGTAGCAGTGTGGTCTCCTGCCCCTCGTAAAGATGAGAAAGCTGCACTGATGAAACTGTTCGATGTCAACGTAGATAAGTTAAAGATCTTCGTTATAAATGTCGAAGCTCTAAGTACGAAGAAAGGTGTCAAGTTTACTGAAAACTTTATCTTAGGACACCAAACACTGTTCGCGGTTGATGAATCTACAACGATCAAAAACCCGAAAGCAGCACGAACAAAGGCTATCGTCAAACTAGCTAAGAATACTAAGTTCAAAAGATTGCTAACAGGGTCGCCAATTACTAAATCTCCTCTTGATTTATACAGTCAAACAGAAGTCTTAGGTTCAGCGATGTTAGGGTATACCTCGTTTTACTCTTTTCAGAACCACTTCGGAGAGGTCGTAAATCGCTATTTCGGGGGCCGCACCGTTAGACAGGTAGTAGGGTATAGGAACCTAGAGGAGCTTACTAAGAGACTAGATACGTTCTCTTATAGGGTACTAAAAAAGGACTGCCTAGACCTACCCGATAAGATGTATATCCGTAGAGACGTAGCTCTTACAGCGGAACAGAAGAAGTTGTATTCTGAACTAAAAGAATTAGCGATTACTGAGCTTGAAAACAAAGAAACAATAAGTGTTACGAATATACTCACCCAGTTACTCAGGCTACACCAGATCGTATGCGGCCATGTAAAAAGCGATGACGGAATAGAGACTCCTATAGACAGTAACCGAATCGACGAGCTGTTAGAAGTTATCGGAGAGATGCAGGGTAAGGTCATCATCTGGGCGAACTATCGACAGAACATATTAGAAATTGTAGAAACGTTACAAGGACTATTCGGAGTTGATTCCGTAGCAGGATATTTCGGCGATACCGACACAGATGAACGAGAACGTGCGATTAAAGATTTTCAAGATCCTGAATCACCGCTACGGTTTTTCGTAGGCAACACACAGACAGGAGGCTACGGTATTACACTTACCGAAGCACAGAATGTAATCTATTACTCAAACAGTTTCGATTTAGAAAAACGATTGCAATCAGAAGACCGCGCCCATCGTATCGGACAAGTCAACAAAGTTACTTATGTTGATCTAGTATCTAAAGATACGATAGACGAAAAGATTGTAACAGCTTTGCGTAATAAACTTGACCTCGCCCAAGAAGTCTTAGGCGATGAAAAGTGGAAAAACTGGTTAGGCTGATATCGTATCTAGTTCTGCTAAAGCAGCTTCAAGAGACGCTCTAGCTTCTGCGACAGAACCAGTGTTCTCTACAGCAGCTTGAGCTAACGCACTACCGATAACCATAGGACTTTCTTCCATCGCGGGTTCGGGGGGCATCATCTCATCTTCACCGCCTAACGCAGCTAGAAGTTCTCCCATACGATCATCAGCAGCAGGTTCTGCAGCAGGAGGCATCGGCGGTGGAGGCATCGGCCCACCCATCATTGGGTCTACGGCTTCATCTCTCATCTGATCTAAACGGCTGGGCATTTCGTTAAGTGGCATAGCCATAATTAATTCCTTGGTACGTTTGGCCTAAAAGCATTTTGAAAAGGTTGAACATTAGTATCGAAGTTAGTAAGATCCATAATACCGTTAGAAACCTGACCTCCTTGATTATAACTACCCCCAGTAAACGGATTATTATACTGAGTGTTGATTAACGGAGTGCTCGCCTGACCATACTCTTCTGGGGTAACAGGTGCTTCGTATGGAGTATAACTAGGGGTAAATGTTTTTAAGTATGTGCTGAACGGGTCTTGTCCTAATCCTTGGCGCTGACCACCAATAAGGTTCGCCATTGGACTGCCTCCAGGAAGGAAAGAAGCTCCTGAACTAAATTGTGAAGTAGACCCTGTCCGTGGACCGCTTGGTACTGCTCCTCTAAAGAAAGTATTTAACTCATCTTTAGTTTGATCAATTTGTGCATTAACCGCATCAGCTTCGTACTGAGATTGGACATCTTGATATTTAGTTTCTAAATCACCTAATTTAGTGGTTAGTCCCTGAATAACTTCATCGTAACTATTGTCGGTGGCTTCTGCTAATTGTTCAGGAGTAATGTATTGTCCTTCTTCAGGAAGATAACCCTCTAACTGCTCAGGAGTCAGATAGTTTTGGAACATACTTTCCAACCCTTGAAGCTGTTCCTGAGTAGCAAAATCACCTAGCTGTTCTTGAGTAGCGTATGTGCTCATATCAACATCAGGGCTATACCCTTCTAGTTGACTACTAATTAATTCGCTGACTTGTTCTTCTGTTAATCCTGCTGCTTCTGCTATTTTTTGAACGTCTTCAGCAGTAATACCTTCTTCTGAGTCTTCAATATCTGCGATAGCTTCGTCAATTAAGGAAGCTATTTCTTCGCTAGTGAGGACTCCTGATTCAAACAACTGGGCAAGTTGACTTTCACTTAATTCAAAACCGCCTTCAATTAAAGATAAAACATCATCTTTAGTCAGGTCTCCAGCATCAATTCTTCGTTGTATTTCTTCTGGGGTTAACGTACCCGAAGTAAGCATATCCTGAATAGTTTGCGTAACTGTTTCTTGGCTTACGCCTGTATCAACAGGAGCAGCGGTTTGAGTTCCCCCCGTTATCCCTGCGTTCGACAATAAACGATCAAGAATTGATTCTATCTCTTGTTCTCTATATTGTTGCGATCCGAGACCAATGTTTCCCTGTCCAGCTTCAGAAGCGAACTGACCTTGTTCACGATAAATTTCTTCAGCTAATTCTCGTAATTCGTCTCTAGTAGCGTTACCCGTAGGCATGTCAGCCATCGCTTGTGATATTTGACTAGCTACGTCTTGTTGAGTAACTCCTGAGGAAATATTCGCTAATCTTTCTTCGAGATTCGCAATGTTTTCAGAAAAGTCTGGCAAGTTTTGATTAGCTAACGCCTCTGCTACTGACTTCTGTATTTGAGCTGAGATATCTGGGTTAGAAAATCTACTCATGTCTGGGGCAAACCCGATTCCAGGCTCACCGCCCACGAACATTTTACGAGGTTCGACTTCGCCGCCGTAAGCCATTGGCATTGCTACCATAGGCTGTTCATCCCTGCTAACAACGGGTGTTTCTTTATGAAAGGAGTAATTAGCCATTGTTTAACATTCCTTGGATTACCGCAGGGATATCTCTATTATTTTTTACTTCTAAAATTTCTTCTCTTAAACGTTCTATATCGTCGTTACGAGCTTCAGAACCATAGTTTTCTGAACGATCTTCTGCAATAGCTTGCATAGCTTTTAACATTGTTATCGCAGGTAATTTTCTATCTTGAAGAATCATAAACGTTCTTAGTTTTTCAGGATCTTGAACAATTTTAGCTAAATATCTTCTTTTTCTTTCATCAGCACCGCCTCTTATAAGTTTGCCTATAATTCCTACTCGTGTACTCGTTATGTCTAACGGGCCATAAATAAGTTTTCTAGTGGTGTCTAATGCACTTTGTGCTGTTTCAGATCCTGCAACAGCTGCCGCCGTTTCTATTTCAGGACGTTTCATATAGTCACTTAAAGGACTTCCTGCGAATCCTTTTTGTTGGCGCATTTGTCTTGCTAAAATGCGTAAATCTTTTGCGTAACGGAACGCTTGATTCTTACCTACAATCGGTTCTAATGCTTTAGCTAACTGGCTGTCATTTTTATAAGGTCTTAAAAACATTCTGTCTAAATTGTTAAAATTAAACGCTTTGTCTTCGCCTCCTGCTGTGAGTATTCTAGTTGCTTTCTCTGCAGTATCGTACCCAGTCATCTGCAGTTGTTTAACTAAAATTTCCTCTCCAAAATAACCTTGCAATGCTGCTCGCAAATCAGGATACTCGTCTGCTATTTCTCCAATAGCTTTAACGGCTCCTTGTAATTTAGTTTGATCTAATTGTCTAGCTTGGGCAGACGGCAAACCAAAAAACATATCTAAAGTGTCGGTAATCGAAGGTACTTTGCCTTCAACAGATAAATCTTCGAGTTCTTTGTTTAAAGTTTCTATTCGTTTTTTAGACTGTTTTACTGCTTCCCTTGCGGTGCTAAGTAATTCAGGTAGCTCAGTAAATTTAACAAAATCTTCTGGAAACAAAGCTCTTAACTGTTCTTCATGTTTGTTTAATAAATTTGCAAAAGCCTTACCTTGGTCAGCTGCGCTTGCATCGGGGGCAAATCTATTATCAGTTTGTCTTTGTAAAGATTCTAAAACTAAAGACCTAATACTTTGTAGTTTTTGCAGACCATCTTCTTGTCGAGAGAGGTTTTGTATAAGCCCTCTAACTTGATCAGGGTTACTTGTAAGAATAAACGACCCTATCTCATTTTCTGGTTTAGTGACAATATCTCTAAGAAATCTGCCAGAAACTTCTGATTTAGTTTCCTCTAGTATTTGTCTTGCTGAAACATAATCTGCACCAACTACAGAATGTATTTCGTCTATCGAAACATCTTTAGGATCAGCGCCTGTTCTAGCTTTATAAACTTTTCCAATAGAGTGATCAATCATTTCATCAACCGCTTTTAATAACGCTTGACCTTTTTCTCTCACAACAGGATTAGGATGACCACTTACAACAGAGCTTATATTTTCTCTCATTCTAATTTGAGCATCGAGGGGAATAGCTTGTTGAGGTAATAACAATCCTTGAGCTTGTTTACCAGTAGCAGGGTCTATAATTGGTCTACCTTGAACATCTACTTTTTTAACCCGCTCTTGTCCCAAATACGCAGCGATATTAAAACCCTCTCCTTGGTACGGGAGAATTTCTCTAATTAATTCTTCTGCTTCTGCAGAATCAGTAGTACCGAAGGGAGTGCCTTTTTGTTTATTAGCATTTAGAAAATCTTCTAATGGCCCTGCTATAAACCGAGGCATCTTAGTGTTACCAGCGGGATCAGAGTACACCTCTCCTTCTAAAATACCGTCTAAAGCTTTTCTAGCTTCTTGAACTTCTTCTTGTTTCTCAACTAAAATGCGACTTTTTTGATCAGGAAACAAATTACTTTGAGAAACAGATACTTGTTCTTGTACATCCGCAGCAGCAGCTTGTCGAGCTTCTCTACTTGGAGAATTTAAGGCAGAACTTAGACCAGCATCTGCTTTAGCAGATAAAATTGTAGCTTCTTCTTCAGAAAGTTCATTTAATAAACGTTCAGTTCTAGCCCCCGTAAATAATTCATTTACTTGTTGTTTAGAAATAAAAGTAGACGGATCTGCCCCAAATTCTTTAACTAATGTTTGATAAAACTCATCTAAAACAATCGCATTATCTCTGGAAAAATTATGCAGTTGAGCAAACTCTCGAGAGCCTCCCATTAAATCTGCAGAAATCAGTTCTTCTAAAGCTAAAATAAAATCATTTTGCGACATTTGCCCTAATGTCTGTTCTCTATTTTTAAGAACTTCAGCTAATCTTCGTGCTGTTTTTGCGCCAAGCTCTTTTTGACTTTTAACAGAGACGTCGCCAGTTTGTTTCGCTATTTTTTCAGCTAAAGTAAGAGATTCATCGAAGTATTCTGAATCTTCAAGAACTTCTGAGATACGACGAAAATCTGTTTCTTGTTGTTTTGTTTTAGGACGTTTTGCTTGAGTGCCTCTTATTTTATCCCCTAAGAGCCTAGCTTCAATAATTAATGTATCCATTACGGTACTATCAACAGGCATTCCTGTTGCGGTTTTCCAAGCTGAGGCAAATCCTCGTATAGCTGTATCTCCTAAAGCACCACCTATAAGAGCAGCATTAAATAAAGCCCCCGACTCTTCGAGTGCTCGTCTAAACGTCATATCAGGCTGAACCGCTGGTTCTATGATATTGCCTTCTTGATCCGTTGTAGGAATTGCACCTAAACTTAAAGCTCCAAATTTGATAAGAGCTTCACTACCAGCAACTCCTACGCTGGTATATGCAATATCTTTAGCAGTGGCCATACTAAAGAAATCATCACTAACTCTAGATTCTGAGGGTACAGGTACTCTGCCTAATTCTATGTCTGTTTCAGTCGTTTCTATATTTTGTTTTATTCTTTTACGAGCTAATTTTTGGGCAAGCCCTCCAAGACCAAAACCTGCTAAAATCCCTGGGCCTTCAACAGCTACAAAACGGCTCATCTCATCGAGAATGGGGTTAAAATCTCCCTCTAAAGCTGTTTGTACAGGTTGTATATTTTCTACAGGCAAAATTCGATAATCGCCTGTGTCTTCGTCTACCCCGTTATATATACTTTTTATTACTAATCCACTAGAGGGATCGTTAGGAACAACCTCAGAAACTACTGGTAATGTTTCTTTAGGATTAAAAGGATTTGGTTTCGGGGGATCGAAAGGAGCGATCACATACCTAAATTCTCTACCTGTTGGATAGGTTGGACTTCGTGCGAGCCGTGAATCATAATCGAGTTGTTCGGCACTAGAAAATTGTCTTCTTTGTAAATAAGAAGTATCTAAGTTTTGAGATCTAACACCTCTAAGAAGATATTGTTCTCGTTGTTTTTCGTTACCTTCATATAGAAAATCTATCCCAGCGTCTATCCCAGCAATCCCTGTTACACCTATATCCTCTCCAGGAATCTTATATTCGACTGTTTTTCCCGTTTGAGGATCTACTCCCCCCAAACGGCCTAAGAACGAGGGTTCCCCAAAAACCGCCGTACCTTCTTCATCTTTTCTTTGAGTACGAGGAGTGTATTCTTGATCAACAAAAACCCCACCCTTGTCATAATATGGACGAAGCTCGTCTACATAACGACGTTCAGCTTCTTCGTCATAATCTTGTCGAAGAACGTCTTCGGTAATTTGCCCTGTAGAAACTACTTGATTTAAAAGCTCAGGAGTTCCCAGAATTTTCTTTAAAGTAAGTAACCGCGCATAGTTCTGGCTGTCCGTAGGGACTTGTAGACCTGAAATATATAACCCACTAGGAGCGTTTTGATCTAAAATTTCTTGAGCAGTATATGATTTAATTTCTTTAGTTACAGGGTCTAAATATCTTGCATCACTTGTAGAAATACCCTGACCATAGATCCCCTCAAATACTTCTTGGAAAGTAGGATCAGTAGAATAAAATTCATCGCCGACAACAGTTATTGGTTTTCTAGCCACTAGAGCGCCCCACGAACAGAGTCGTTTTTATCTTTCGATGTTTGAGTGTCGGGAACAGTTGGACTTACAACGTTACTAGAAGATTGCCCTGTACCTGAGTACATTCTATCTGTACCAGTAACAAAGTCGTAACCAAGTTGATCTAAATACTTGTTTAGCCGTTCTAATAAAAAATCATTTTTAAAACTACCTGCTAAAGTTCTAGGAACAAAAATTCCATATTTAGAATTAAACCCATAAAATTCAGTCCCAATTCCCCCAGTAACGTCATTTAATTTATCTTGAATTTCCATAACTAATTCTTGACGTTTTTTAGGGTCTGTTTCTAAACGTAATGTTTCTAACGCGCCTTTGTTTATTCGGAATTTACTACCAAATTGAGAGTTTTTTTCACGAAGATACAGTTCTCTTTCTTCTTCAGATTTTTGATCTAATCCTTCTAATTCTCTGGCAATAGCAGATTTTCCACCGTCTTGGTCGTATTTTAAAATTTCTTGATAAACAAATTGACCTACGTTACGAGAAACTACTTCAGCATTACCAGAATCAAAACCTAACGTGGCCATAAAAAATGCAATATCTTTATCAGAAAGAGATCGTCCTTTTTCTCCTTGCGCAGCAGCAGCCATATATGCCAGTCTAATTTGGTTAGCTGCGAAAAGACCTTGTTTATTTAAGTAGTCTTGTAAACGTTTTTCGTCTCTAACTAAAAAGTTCTCTCCACCAAAAAGACTTGATAAGGTACTGTCTTGTTTTACAGCGGAAGACTGTAATCTCGAAAGCATTCTAGAGAGTTGTGCAGATGCGGCTCTTTTATCTGCGTCGGTAGAACTTCCATCTGCAAAAACAGCTTCGAATTTACTATTTGCGGCGATTAATGCAGCAGCGTTTAAAGCACTATCGTCAGTAAAAAAAGAAGAAGTATAACTGTCAACAGCCGTAATCCCTTTACCATCAGTAACGCCTAAGTTCTTTAGTTCATTACCAAAATTAATGATGTTACGTTGTACTGAATCAACAACCCCAGCTATTTTTTGAGGAACTGCGCTTGTAATACCGTTATTAAAAGATTTAGGATCAGGTACTAAAACACCATCAGCATTAGGAACCATCCTAACGTTTTCCATTAAAGGATCTAAAACAGCTTGAGCAGCTAACCCTAATGCGTTGATATTAAGTTGTTTTGCAACATCGGTTTCTAACTTTTCTTGTGCAGGAGTTTTTTTACTAGAGGGTATTGGTCTTAATTCGAATCGGTCTATGCTAGTAGTTAAGTTGTAACCCCGTTTTGTCATCTCCTCTAAAGTAACTCGTTTGTCAAGGTCTAAAGGATCTTGAAACGTGATCTGTGTAGTTTCTTGTCCATCAGGCGTAGAGATTTTTTCGATGCGACCTTGAAAAAGAATGTCAGGATTTTGTACATCTTGGAACGGTTTAGTCTCTACAGCGGCAGATTCACCATCTAATATCGCTGCTTTAGGATTACGATAGTAACGACCTTTTTCAACTTTATTACCAGATTGGTCTAAGTCAAAACCATCAAGACCGTTACTCCTAATCCACGTAACACCGTTCTTATCTCGTAGAGCCATCGTTTGATAATTTACGAAATAGTTTCGCTTAGGGTCAGGTTGTCTAAAAGTATTTACTGTTAATTCTTCTAGTTCAGGTTTTACACCAGCGAACGCTGTTGCTCTACTTTGTTCTCTTTTTACAGCAGCATCTACCCCTGTTTTTTCTGTCGCTGCATCTAACTTCCTAGCCGCGTTAGCAGCAGTAATAAACGCAGATGCAGAACCATCGTCATCGTCCCCAGCTAAAGCGAAAGCAGGAGCGTATTGCAAAGCAGTGCTTAAAATATTTCCTAACCCAGTTTTAGTTTGAGGCGTTTTTATTTGAGGCATAGTTCTATCTATTTCCTCAAATCTTTTTTGTTTTAACGCCTGTCTTATTCCTTCAGGGGTAGAACCTACTGGAGGTGGCCCTTGTAACGGCTTAGGAGTAGATACTTGTGCTTGTGTTGCTAAAGGACTATCTCGATAAAGTTCTAACCCTGTAAGTGAGCCTAGACCTTTTAAAGCTGCATCTGCTGCAAACGGAGCAGCTGTACCAAGTAATGCCCCTAAAAGTTGTTTTTTAGGATCTTTTTCGGTAGTCGTACGACGTTGTGGCGTAGGTGCAAACTGCCCTGAGCGAATAGGAGTAATCTTAGGAGTAGCAACAAGATCCGCGATTCCTCCACCACCGATATTAAATCCGAAGTTCTTAGCCATGTTACGCTCCTAACTTACGAGAAGCCCTTGGGAAACGACCTGATAATCCCCCACCCATATTCTTTTTAACAGGGGTAAAGCCCATCTTCCGAACAACCTCAGGAGCTTTTTTAGCTAACGCAGCTAATCCTTTATTTCCTTCAGGAATCGGTTGTCCACCTTCTTTATATCCTGGGCCATAGTTCGTATATGCCCCGCCTCCGAAAGGCGTTTGTTGCGAAGTACCAGAATAACCTGTTCCACCTGCTAACGGCCCTGCCCCAGTTAAGAAGTTTGCGTAACCAGAAAGTAACTGATTTGGTAAATTGTATTGACCTACGAAGTTTTGGTAGTTCAAATCTAGTCCAGCTTGATTTCTAGCACGATTCATCGCACCTGTTTGCATTAGAGAACTTACGTCTCCTGCTTGTAATCCTGGTCGTAACTGAGCTTGTTGGCTCATAGCTTGGGCACCTTGTTGTTGGCCCCCTGCTAATTGACCAGCTAATCCACTTAACTGTTGTCCTGCCCCAGTCCCCATACCGTAGAGTTGCTGACCAGCTCCTGTTCCCATACCGTAAAGTTGCTGACCTGCCTGACCTAACGTAGCCGCAGTAGCTTGTTTAGCTGTTTGTCCTGCTTGAGCAGCACCTAGTTGTGAAGCAGCAGATTGAGAAGCTAATCCTGCTTGCGTTTGCCCAGTACCAGTTCCCATCCCGTAACGTTGTTGTGCGAGATTAGATAACGCGGTTCCTGCTCCTGTTTCAAGCCCTGCTCGTTGTCCTCCTAAAGCCGCTAAAGTTTGAGCTAATCCTGCTTGTGCTGAACCAGCTTGTGCTCCAAGACCTGCGATCTGTGATCCTGCTCCTGCTTCAGCTCCACGTTGACGAGCGAACTCGTTCATAGAAGCATCTCTAGCTGACGTAAACCCTTGTCCACGAATACCTGCTAAAGCTTCAGCTAATCCACGAGTCTCAGCTATTTGTCTTTCTTGAGCACCTAAACGAGAACGAGACCCCCCAAAAGCGCCTGATGTAACTTCAGCTGCATCACTAGCAATATCTCTTTGTCTAGATGCTTTATTTAAATCTTTAATCGTTTGTTGAACAACTGCGTCTTCATAAGGGTTTTGAAAACGATCAATATCAGCAGTGTCGAATCCTGCGGTGCTTGAGCGCACTTGTCCTAACGCTTCTTGTAAAAAAGGAGTTTGTAAATCTGTTGCTCTTCGAGCAGCAGCTTCAGCTTCTTGTGTGCCTTGTAACCCTTGAGCGCGAGCTTGAGTAAAAAACGGTGAGGCTTGGTCTAAACCAGCTCGTCCTTCTTGAGTACCTTGCAATATATTCGCAAGACCTGATTGATATCCTTCCTCACCACGACCACGAACCCCAGCTAAAGCATTGAGGAGACCTTGTTCAGCTTCACTAGCTTTATCAACACCTTCGCCAAGAAACTCAGCTCCTTGGCCGATACCTAATTTTGTATAGTCTTCGCCTTGTTGTAACGCACGGAGTAACTGGGCCTTTGCTTCTGAAGTTCCCCCCGCTAAAGTAGCTAAGGATTCTTCAGTTAATCCTGCACTACGCGCTAAGTAAGGAGCGTATGATCCGATACCTTGGTCAGCGAGTTGCATAGCGAGTTCTTCTCTAGGAGAAAACCCTGCAATCCGTTCACCTGTATAAGTAAACGGAGAAGTGTCTGCACCGCCAAGTTGGTCAATCTGACTACGATAATAATCTTCAACAGTTGGTAGTAACCCTAAACGGTCTCCTCCTCCTGTTAATAAATTATAAATAAGTTGATCGGGAGCCTGATAACTATATGCAGATTCGTTAGCCATGGTTATTTACCAAAATTAATTTTATCAAGAGCCGCGATGCCTTTATCGAAATCACCGTTACCCATTCGTTTTACCGCTTTGTGCGACATAACGTATTCTTTATCGCTCGCCCAGATAGGTACGAGATCTTCTTTTGGGCCTCCTGGCCCGTCTACCTCGCCGCCTTCTAAGAAGAGCTTACGGCCTAATACAGAGCCTTCAGGAGGCTTTCCTCCTGCAGACATACCTATTTGATCTTGTTCTACCTGCGAAAGAGGGTGTTTTTTCGGAGCTACTGCGGCTACTAAACGTTTTGTATCATCGTCACTTATAAACTGTTGCCCTAGAATACTTCCAAGTGTTTTTAAAATAGCCATCAACCCAGGATTGACTGTATCCCCTGTTGTTTCTGCTGTAGGAGCGCCCCCTTCATTCATACCTATGGGGGTTCTAGCTATTTGAGATGCTTGAAAAACAGGTGCTCTAGCACTAGCTACGCTTTTCGTATCGTCTTGTCCTACGGCTGCTTTACCTAATATATTTCCGAAAACCTTTCCTGTGTCGCCGAGAGCTTCTGCAACCATAGGATTATCTTTAAGATATCTTTCTAACTGTTCTGATTTAGTTTCAACCTGTACGTTTTCTAAACTAGGAGCAGAAACAGCGGGGTTCTCTTTAGGAAGAGTAACAGGAGAGTTATACGCCTCTAGTTGAGGCTCAGAAGTAACTTCAGCACTTGGAGGCTCAACAATACTAGACGGTACATCAGATACTTTAGCAGCGGCTTTAATTTGTTCGAGATCCAACATACTTAGATCGTAAGGCATAGCAGCCGAAGTTGCCATCCCAGCTTGAGCCTTCGGTGGTTCTTGTTGTTGTAAAGGCTCATCTACTTTTTTACGGTATTGATCGTTTATCGCTTCTACTAGTCGGCTTCCCCCAAGGTTACCGATGCCTGTATTAGCACCGTATGTAGCGTATTTATTAAGAATATCATTAGTAATATCTGACGGAACACCAATCTCTTGATTTTGTTCTGCCATCTTACGAGCATTAGATTCAGGGTTCGCCATAGCACGAACTAAAGAAGTAGTCTGTTCGTCGTCGAATAGTCTAGTCATGCGGTGCTCTTCTTAGCGGGTTTTTTCTTCGCTTTGGTGCCCTTCATTATGTCTTTGTCAACTGTAGCTGCTTTACCACCAGTAAGCACAGAATTAACGCGAGCCATCGCCCACTGATTTTGAGAAGTTCCAGGACGATGCCCTGTTTTATACGCAGCTAACCCTCGTTTATAAACACGAGAGAGCTGCCCAACAGTAACTTTCTTGCCTTTTTTACGAGCAGCTTCAGCTTTGTTAGACAAAGCCTTTTTAGTTTTAGCTGAAAGACTCATGATTTTGTACCAAACCTCTCTCTAAAGCGCCGTGTGTACTTAGACTCAACTGTTTTCCTCTGCTTTCCTTTTTTCTTATCTGTAGAAAATTTATAAGCAGAAGGATCACTAAGAGACTTCTTTTTGTTTTTAGCTATTTCTTTCTTACGTTTTTCTTTTTCTTTTGGAGAAAGACCAGCTAAATACTTTGCAGGGACTTTAGGTTGTTTCTTAGTCTTCTTCATGACTACAATGACACCACAACATTACCGTTGGTAGCAACACTAACTGTCCCGATACTCCCTGTTGCGCTAACCCCAGAGGTGCTTGGCGTTGAAATATTCTGCCAAGAATTCCCCAAATATACTTGAAGAACGTTCTCTGTGGTATTCCAAATAACATCGCCTTTTTCGAAAAACAACGTATCACGGTTAGCTGAAGTGTACTGAGGAGTACGATCAGGGTCAAAATTACCGACGTTCAGCTCTAACAGGCGCATAGCCCTGTTAAACGTAGGCGCTTCTACTGTAGCTGCCGCCGCTTGAGGTAATCTTCCTGGAAGTATTCTTCCCATTAACGTCTACCGTTAGGCTGAACATCTAGCCTTGTTGCGCCAATCCTAAAACCAACTCCTAACCTATCTACGGTTTCTGCATCGTCATCAGATTCAAACCGTACCGCTGCTTGTCGTCCTCTTGCTCTCGTATCTACTTTAGTAGTCGTAGCAGTAAAAGAACTCGTTTGATCAGTAGTTAGACTTTGTCCTGGAAAATTACGAGCTTTTAAAACTAAATTTATCTTCTGTGTTCCAGAAGAATTGCCAGTGAACTTAACGTCTGGGATAAACCGTCTAATAAATTGAAACTCTTGACCGTCTCCAATATCGAAATCAGCACTTTCAATAAAGACATTGTTCATCGGAGAACCATCATCATCGAACCCTGTTTCATGAGAATAGAGATACGGAGCATCACTGTCTTTCCCTGCTGCTCTAGGAAAAGAAACTAATCCTTCATCCAGCCAAGCTGTTCTCGAAAGTTCTCCGATAGTCCAAGAACTTTCAACATAGTTATAAGCTACATACTTATCAATAACAGTGTTTTCGCCTGAGCAGTAAAACCAACCTACTTCATCGAATTGTTTATTAACAAACCCAAATACTTGGAACGCTTGCCCTTCGTTAAGATTATCGAAAACGAAAGCATGAACAGTACACGGAATAGGCTGTACTGAACCGTTGTACATATAAAAGCCTTTTTTATCCATCCAGAAAATACCATTAGGAGTATTTACGGCAGCATTCGGCCCAATAAGACTAACCCCTTCGTTCAGTAGAACTAAACCGAAAGTGTTTGGTGGCCCAATAAATTGTAAACTGTACAAAGCAACGTCAGTCCAGATTAAAGTTTCTTGACGAGCGCGTAATCCTCCGATTATTTCTGAACCAGCAGAACAACGTAACGAACCCGCAGTATTAGTAGCTAACGGTTCCCATTCAGCAGCATTTTCTTGATCAGAAAACGCAACTAATAACGGGTCGATAGTTCCGCTTCGTGAACCTCCACTTATCGGATCTGCACCTAAAACAATAACGTGTCTGTCAACGTCTGATACTAAAACTTGTAATCCTTTAGTTGGAGCTTTATTAGCCCCAGCTAAAGAAGTCAATGGAACTGCTCGGGTGTTTAACCCGTTAGTTTTATCCCAGTAATAAATACTTCCTGCGCGAGGATTAGAAATTAAATCCTCGCCAAAGTTGTCCATCGACCATAGACGTAATTGGTTGGAGTCCCCTAATGAAGTTGTAGAACCCCATGTACCAGAACCATCCCATGCTCCAACACCCCAGCCTGTACCGTCTACAAAAACATCAAGACCAGAATTAATTTGATAAGCACCTACAACACTACCCCCACCGTTACCTGTGTCACTACTGTTTGCCAAAACAGCGGTGCCAGAGGTATCTTTAGCAACTATTGTAAAAGTATTAGCTGTGGGGACAGATACGACTTGATATTCTTGATTTAACACTGCAGCCGTAATATTACCACCGAGACTTGCTGCCCCAGAAAAAGTAACAAAATCTCCGTCTACCGCTCCGTGTCCAGAATCTGTAACGGTGAGAGTGCTTGAACCATCAGTCGCACCAAATGTAACATCCCCTGCTGAAGTAGTTGCACGAATCGGGGTAATATCGTTGTAGCTAGTACCTTCTTGAATATACAGTTTAAACCGTGTGCCAAGCCCTAGAAGTTTCGTACCGTCTAAATCTACCCAGCCGTGAAGTTTTCTACCTGTTCCCTCGTAAGAGGTCTCAATATACTTCTGCCACCCGCCTATTTTTTCTGGCAATCCTTTACGAAAACGAACTAAATTAGAATCAAACCACCCACCTTCAGCGGCGTAGTCAGTTCCTTCTTTATTGATCCCAGGATTAAATATGTACTTTTGAAGAGGCATTACTGGTAATCTCCATTACGGATCATCTCAGTTACTTCTACGGCACGATTACCAACTTGCTGGCTCCAACGTGAATCCATAAATTCATCCGCTGCTATATCAAACTGTTCGCGAGACATAGCTTCTAAAGCATTTATAAAACCACGCAAACGTGTCAAACCAAGATTAAAACAAATGTCAATCATAGCGTCTTGTCGTGCTTCGTTTAATGCAGCAAACCAAAAATAAGTATCATTTAGTTCTTCACGAACCCGAGCTATATCGTTACTAAGTAAGTAACTGATTTCGTCCTCAGATAAACCAAGACCCGACTCTGCGATATTGCGTCCAACTCCTATAGTTTCATAACCAGCAGAGCACATGTAGACCTTAGAGCGCACGCCCTCGTGCCGTTTCAACATATCAATTAATTGATCTGACATTTATTTCTCCCGACTAACGCCTCTAGTTTTTTCGTAGCTTCTCATAGCGCCAAGACCTAGCATGCCAGTCATAGTAGTCATCAACAGCGATGGGTCTATTTCTGGAACCTCTACCCAAATACCTGCGATGGGCGCGATCAACACATGATACAGAAGCCCCAAAGAACAGCACCAACCGATGCTTGGCCTCCATCCAGCCACAAACAACGACTTGTGAGCGGCCTCAACCTTGTTGATCTCCATTTGGCCCTTGGCAAGTTCAGCGGCATGGCGCTCTGCTAAGGTGCTCAACTCAAAGGCGATACGATTTTTTTCGTCTTTGTCTTCAATAACCTTGTCGAGCAGTGACGTTGCTGGGCCTATGAGGGAACTTAAAATACTCATGCCCACCCACTGTATCTAGCAAAGCACTTTGGACAAAGTAATTTTACTTTTAAATGCACAAAGTCCATAACGCCTCCTTTTTTCTTGCAACGGGCACAACGTAAGAAAACTCGCTGCTCCTCCGTCATCAATCCACCGACTTCTTAGGGTCTCTAAATAATATCTTAGT
>Ga0209336_10000662_pt1 | contig 17426 bp, 21 predicted proteins | sample LinPmetageLP32_FD_184042 | JGI IMG/M metagenome (GOLD analysis project Ga0209336, IMG submission 184042) | Marine viral communities from the Pacific Ocean - LP-32 (SPAdes) (version 2) | ecosystem: Environmental > Aquatic > Marine > Oceanic | place: Pacific Ocean | collected 2009-08-23 | reverse complement strand
CCAACTCCGGCCGAAAGTGATCTACCGACAAACCAACTACCTGATTCATCGGCATTAAATGCCGCTACATTTGCGTTCTGAGTTATGAAGTTAAGATTCTTTACCTTTATATCTGCCGATCTAAGGGCCTTCTCAGATTCGAACAAGTGGAATCCACCTGGGTGAGTACCAAGTCTATAAGGTTTAAGAACACCATCTAAACCAGGAGGAACTAATGGAGCATTCGCCGCCGCCTCTCTGGTAAGGTCACATCTACGGTCAGGAACTAATTTATTATTTATTTGATATTCATATTGTGTAGCGTCCAAAAACTGTCCACAGAGGGCATTACTATTGAGAACATTGTCATTCCGATCCTGAGATACTGGAACCGATAATATAGATTTACATCTGGAAAGGTTGGCTGGTATAATACTTGTACTAGTTGTTTGAGATGCCGGAATAGCATTATCATAACAAGTGTATGTCACTATCTCCTGGGAGATTGCTCCTTTACTCATCGCTTGGTACATAGCATTAACGGTTTCAGGTGGAGGGACAACTTTTGGTACTACCATTCTTGGGTTGGAAACTCTGTAGTTAAAAGTTCCGTGTTCGGCAAGTGGAGCTCCAGTAGCGGCCAAGAGATCAATATTAATATCGGTCGCTGCACCACCGTTTGTAACATCTACGGCAAATGATATGCCGACGTGGCCCGGATTAGTGGCGGCAGCACTATCTTGGACCCAAATTGCTTCGATGGCATAATTGCCGGCCACGGCTACACCTGAACCAGCATCACTGAGTCTGACTACCTGACCAACTCTTAATGGAAAGTTATTTAACAGATTAAGATTTTGCTCACCACGCTGAGTAGTGTTGGCCGCCGCCGCTGGGACTGGGGCATTACCACCAATACCATTGTAGATGGCTCGGGCGTTAACTAAGATCTGTCTTCGTTGGTAAGCACCAACACCGCCTGCTAATGATTCACCAATCAATGTAGTTACTGAATCTCCTGGATTGGAAGCTCTTAAGACTCGGAGGGATTTTTCTAAAATAAGTTCAACTTCTAAAGGCATCATTGCCAAGCCGAAGGCGTGTGGACTATTAAAAAGACCGGTGTTTAATGGAAGACAAACTTTCCGTCTGATTGGTTTCCAGCATTGGTTGGCATTGGTTAATCCTGTAACTACAGGTGTAACGGCTGGAATGGCTACTGGAGCAATACATTTGTTAGTTGTACAATATGGATTATCGACAATCATATAACTAGAAGCACATCCTTCTTGAACTGATCGTTTGTTAATAGCACCTTGAGTTTCGGTGGCGTTGTTGGCTAAGTTGGCAAATACATTATAGCCATTAAGTTCTTCAATTAATCTACCTTCTGATCTAATAGAACATCTATTAATTAACGAAGAGGCGCCTGCGGTTCTATCGAGCATTAGAGCTGGCTGAGTTAAATTGGCTGCCGCATTGAGATCATCATTTTGGGTTTCTATTTCCATTTCAATGTAAGCATTGGAAAGTTGTGCGAATCCTATATTTCGGGGCAGTTCAAATCGAACTATAGAATCTTGAGTAAAACTAGTTCCATTCCGGCACGGAATTTTAATACTATCCACGCCAATTTTTTGAGCATCTGATCTTGGTTGAAACATTTTATAATATCAAACAAGAAATTAAATTTAAAAATTAAATTAGTTTATTTATAAAGCGTGAAATCCACTAGAATCTATAACTGGAGCTGAATCGAAATCTACAGTTGGAAGTTTAACAGGTCCTGGAGCAGTAGGTTTTTGTATATCTTCTTCTTCCTTATGGGCCTTGTGAATACTATGGAATAACTGATAGAATAATGTACCAACCATCGCAATTTCTCCTATACCTGGTATAGCTGATTCTGCTGCTAAGGCCCCACCTTCTTCGAGTGCCCCTTCTGCGGTCGCTTTTTCACCAGCACTAGCCGCCGCTTTCTCAGCCGCCTCTTTTTCTGCCTGTGCTGCTGCTTCTCTGGATGCTTGATCTGCCTCACCTTTACCTATAGAATCAGATATATTTTGATGAGCCTCTACCTTTTCATCTAAACCCCCCTCATATTCCGACGCTGGTTTATTTAAATCAGAATTTGCTCTTGACGATCCAGTTTTATCTTCTAAATCACTATCAGCGGTTTCTCTACCAGTATCATCCATTTTATTATATCTATCTTGTAAAGATTCTTTACCTAAATCACCAGTTAACTGTTCCCCGTCATCTGAAACTCCACTACCTTCTGGAACTTGCCTTGTAGCTCCACCACCCATATCTGACATTTCTTCGCCAGCTGCTGCATCGTCCTCCTGTCCAGCGGAAGCCTCTCCTTTAGTTCTCCCTGTTGCCTTGGCTTTTTCATATAAGCTCTTTGCTCCAGGTTTTAAAATTTTCTCGTAGGCTGCTTTACCTAATCTTCGTGTGATTGGACTTGTAAGACCCACTACATCTATCTTTTCGGTCGATCCGAATTGAGCAATCTGTTGTCTACCTTGTCTGTAGGCGTTTAAAGCGCCTGTAAAATTTCCCATTGCAACACCGTGATTTTCTATTGCTTGTTTACGTAAATCTTCTACTGAGCTTAGTCCAGCTGACTGTGCTTGAATTTGAGATAAGACATCTGACATTTTATATTATAACAATATATTTTTTAAATACAAGTTTTATCAATTGGCTTTTCTATTTGTTCTCCTACTTTATCATATTTAATTCTTTTACCATTATTATCAAACATCCTCCACAATAGTTCTGGCTCGTCGCAATTTCCACCGTGTTTGTACATTTCCATCTTCCGCCAATCACAAATCAAATATCCATATTTTACACTTGTAGCCTCATCATAACATTTGATAAAGTTCTCCTCACCGCCCATTAAGGAGTGTAATTCTACAACATCACTAAATTGTTTTTTAGATGGTTGATAAAATACAAGAGTCATTGATAAGTTACTTCTTATAGTGGCTGGTAATCCCTTAACAGCTTGTAAGGAAAAGAATACTACTGATCTCAAGTGACGGCAAGTAGATGCCAATCGGTTACATACAGAATTAACTTGTTTAATCATACCTAGAATATCATCTAATATAACACAACTCATTCCCCGTTCCTCATCTTCGTCGGTAGGATCCATACCACCCATTATGTTCTCCATTATCTCTTTAATTAATTGTTCACTATATTCTGTCTCTACAAAGTCAGCGTACTGTCTTAAATGACTAGAAGTTAAATCCTGTAAGATAGTTGGCGAAACAATATAAGTTCCATTTGGAAATAAATCCTTAAAATATTCATCTCTAAGCATAAGGTTTGATATTAGATTTGACTTCCCAGAACCAGGAGGTGCGAAGATACCAACAACTGAGCCGTTACTACTAAATAATGAGTCATACGGCTTAGGTAATTCCCTGTCAATTTTTATAAAATCCTCTTCTTTTCTAACTCCGTATATTTTAAAGTCGCCTTTTTTTTTCTCTTTTAATTGCTTAATCTTTGGCATATATATATATTAAATATTATAATATTTCTACAGTTACATAGGTATCTTCGGTTAAATCAGTTTCTTCCTTGCCATCTACGTCTGTAATTTTAACATCCAATTTATTAATATGATATTCACTACCATTCTCCAAAGGTATATATACCCTTTCAGGTACATCTATTTCCGAAATCCTGACACTGTTTATATTAGTTACATTTTCATTACCTCTATTTAAAACTCTGTATATAGTTTTATCATTCATATGATTTGTCCCGTTGTAAGATCGGTGAGGCAAATTAGTAATTTGTACATCTAATATTTTATCTTCTGCTCGAACAAAATCTACATCCATCAAAATTCTTGAGGTTGGGTTTGTAGGTCCTACTAATCTGGGATCTCCATTAGGAATATTCAAAACATTACTGTTGCCATCAGGTTGAGGGTCGACAAATTCTATATCAGATTCTTGCCATCCATTTATATTTATCAAACCTTCTTGGGCTCCTGCATAGGCCGGTGCTGCCTGAACAATATTTCGATATTGGTTTGGTAATATTGTACTAGGTCTGTAATATATATTTTGTAAATCCCACCAATAAGAGTCTGTTGATGCAACATTTGTCGGCCTTTGGACAACAACTGATACCGTTTCTTCTGGTCTCATATATCCTATATTAATATATTCATCTTCGTTACCTTTCGGGGCAGTAGCTTTGGGCAACAGAACTTCATAAGGATCTCCAAGACCAGGATTAAAAAACCAATTTATACTTGTACCTCCATTTAATTGAAAAGCTTTAAGCGCCGCTAAAGGTGCTTCCCAAATATCTGCTGCCAGTGCTGTTTTATCATTTTTTTGATAAAATCTAAAGTCGGCAAAATTAAATGCTCCTCTTTGATCATAGTTACTTGCTGTTCCTTGAAAATTACCACCTATATATCCCAAATTGTGAACAAAGTTAGCCGCCCCTCCAGTAGTTCTCTGTGCCTGATAAAATCCAGTTACACCATCACCAGCTGCTGCCGCCGCCGCTATATCAATCATATTGACAATTACTGTTGTACTACTGGAACCTCGATAACGTATTATAAGATAATACTGTTTATTTAATCCTATATTAATTCTTGCTCCTAAAGAATCCACTAAAGGTATTTGTAACACCCCACCAGTTATTAAATTTACTTCTATATCCCAAGTTTCGATATTGGCGATACCTGCACGAATAACCGGAACATTAGTCGCTCTATCACTCGATATAATAGTATGTATATTATTACCTGTAATCTGAGCGGTATCATCTATAAAATTTACAAACATAGAAAGCATAAAAGGAACATTACACATAAGCGGTTGATTTTCTTCTACCAATTGGAAAATATCTCTTCTTAGGGGTTGAGCTCCAGGTGCTTCGGCCGGAGCATATCTTCTAAGTAAGATCGCTCCATTGTAAAAGGTTGGTTCGCCTCCTAAAGCGGTGAACCCTTCTAGAACATCTACTGTACCAGTATTATTAAAATATCTTGCATTAACTACTTCTTCGGTATTAGCTTGAGCTTCACCAGATGTATCGCCTCCGTGACCAGCACAGGCTCTAGGCCCAGTAACTTTTAAAGCTGTGGTAAACTGGGTGCTGGCAGCAAGAGCATCAAGAACAATAGCACTAGTTTCCGTTAATGCTGGGACATAAAACTCATTTAATGCTATACCCCCAGCTTTAGAGTTTGGATTATTAAACCAATAAGAACCTGGACTTGTCGGAGTATTATAGAACCAATATGCCAAACCATTTGTTCGCTTTCTTCCTACTCTAAAATGTGCTTTTTTTCTAACATTTATTGGAGCATCAGTAGAAACCGCCATCACTTCCCAAACTTCTCCAGGATTATAAAGACTTGTTTGAATAGTATCTAATTGTTGTGTAGTACTATTATACACTTGAAGAACCGAATCTCCATCTGCTTGGAATGCCATTTTAAGTAGTACATTTCCCCAAGTTTCACCAGGATTGTTATAATTATTTGTCCCAAATATAGGACCTTCACTCATATTTGTAGCCGTGTCATTTGTTCCTCTACCAAAAACAACCTCAACCCCTTTAAGATTTGGTTGACCGATAATAAAAGAATTTTGATTTTCAAGTTCAAATTGTTCTAATTGTAAATTAAAGGCATTGCCGTTTACTTGACTTGCGGGTACTGTATATTTATTGAGATCAAATCCCATTGCTACCGCAAATTGAGTAGCTCCGAGTGTTCCTCTAATTTGGGGTTGGTTATTTCCTACTCCTGTATTTCCTGGACCAAATGTAGGTAAGGCTTGTCCAGTACAGGAATTCCAATATTGTCTAGCATATTCTCGATTATTATACATATGAAATTCATAGTCTTGTAATAAATTTAGAGTATGATAGAAAACCATTCTTAAATTATCAGCTTCTCCAGGATCTTGAGAATCTATTGTCAATTGGACTCCTCTTCTTAAAGCGATATTGTCTGGAACAAATGCATTAAATTGTTTGGTAAAAGCCGATAGACTTAAAGTTAAAGGTGCTGTTCCAAAGCAATTCATACATATTGGAAAAACATCATAAGGATTAAATCTAACATAAATAACTGTATTTGGCGCAAATGTTACGGATTGTGTTTCATCTTTTCTACACAATTGTGCTCCAATCAATGCTATTTTACTAAACGGTTTTAGACTTACCGTATCATTGAGGTAGTTAGTAAAATTAGCGTGATTGGTTTCTCCTTTACTAGATAAATTGAATACGGGCATTTTATAATATTGTAAGAGATAATATTAAAATTATTTTATCTCTAATATATATAAATGAGTTCTCTTAATATAAATACAATTAGTAATGAGCCACACTTCAAAAACTACTTTAGTGACCCACTGACATTCCCAAAAAATGCAATGATCTCTTTGCCAAAAAGTAATTTACAAGTCCCGGTTTTGGTAGCTTCACGAGTTCAACTACCAACAATCGGCGATACAGCAGAAGCCTGTTTAGATGTAACCATAGATGGGATAACAGAAGAAATTAGTTGGGATGAAATCTATGCTGCTCACCTCAGTTTTGTAGGTGTTAATGCCGCCCCAACTGGTACTATCAATACAGCCCCCGATTATTTTGGCGCTTCTATAGATTTATTAACAGCAGGCGGTATTGGTGATTATTGCCAACAAGGATTTGGAGAAGATGGCGATGGATTTAATTATTGTTATTATCCTAATAATACGGTATTATATGGTGGTAACACTATGTTTAATGGAGGAGTACCCATTAATACTACAAAAACAAAAATTAGTTTTGGGGCTGTCTTAGCCAAAGCCATATCCGATAAATTTAAATTTTATAATGTAACAACCGCCGATGTTCACACAGGAGGTTTTGATTTTGATAATGAATTTTTTGGAGATGTTATTACTTCACCATTAAAAGTAGGAGGTGCTGGTGCTCAAATTAATCACGATGTTCTTGTAGCGACCAATAATGAAATGACTGAATTGGGTTTTGATGTAACTTATGACCCAGGAGCAATGACTAGAGAGGCAATAACATATGTAAATTTTAACAATCCTGGTAATAATTTATCAGGTTGGACACCAGGTCCATTAGATAATCACCGACTCACCGCCCCAGCCGTTGCTCCTGCCACTATTTGTGCTGCCTTTAGTGATGCCCGAGCAATAACAATAGATCCTAATGGTGGGTGGGTGATGGCGATACCTAATTTACAAAGTACTGGAAATATGGCATTTGGTTTAAATTTAGTCGCCGCTGGTAGAAATAATGGCTATTTAGCAGCTTCATCAACAAAGTCTGAGGTTTCGGATGTTTTGGCTTTAATTGATATAGGTTTTGTCTTTTCCCAAGATTCCTCAGGTAATAACAGATGGTCAGTTGTTGATAGAGGAATTGTATATCCAGCTGGAGAAACCACAGCAGCACCTGGAGATCCATTAGCTGGGCCTCCAATATTTACCAACAATGCTGATCATTTTTATATTCACATTTCACGAGGTAATTTATTTAATGGTACATCACGATTTATATTCAGTCTTTTTGTAGGTAATGCTGCTTTACAAACACCTCCCAGCGATGATGAATTAGTATATACTACAACAATAGACGATGATAACGCAACCTTTGCAGGTGGAGATTTAAATCCTGTATTATGTATTTTAAATGATGCAACCGCTGTAGACAATACAATTCACCAAGTTAGTTTTATAACAAAATCTGCTCAATCCGTTGAACAAGGTAATTATTTAGAAACAATTTCGGGTAGATCTTTAATAAATTCAATCAGTTTGGAACCAAGAATAGCCACCAATGGTAGTGGTGAATCACAAGAATCTTTTGAATTCTGGGCGTCTTGGGGATTAAATAGCACATTTAATGCTTTACCAAGTTGGCAATTAAGCCATCCAATTAGAAAACAGAAGATTGTTTCATTTGATGGATCTAATTTACAGAGACACTGGAGTGTTAAAACAGATTTAGGAAAAGGAGATCTCAGATATTATCTTGGGGTTACCAATATTAATGATGTTTTTATTAGGGGAACTGGTTCAGCTCAAAACTATTTAATTCTGAAAACTGGCAAACAATTAAAAGAGTTACCCCAACTGTTACAAGTTTCTTGTTCCAATATTGATGTTAAAAATTTTAATGGTAACTATATAAGTGCCGGACAGGGCGGTGTTCCAAGTGGAGTATTAGAATCCACATCTACCAACAGAGTTATAGGAACAATCCCAATTGATACAAGTTTGGTCGGTGCTGGCTCAACCAATATAGTATTGAATTATGAACCTTTTAATTTGATATATAGACCAATTAATAATCCAAGATCATTTTCCATAAATTATTTGGATATTGAAATATTCTTTAGAGACTTTTTGGATGGTCAGAGAAAAACTATAGGCAGAGTCAAAGGAACTATAGATTTAGACATTCACGTCAAAACAGGGCCTATGCCAGTTAAAGTCGATGAAGAAACCCTCCGTCCTTTTTAGTTTTTTTTTTCTTATTGTATATTATGCCAAAAGGTGTTTTAAATGATCCGACTATTGAGTGTTGTAAAATCTGTAAAAAGAAATTACGACCTTTAAAATATGATGATTTTCCAAATAGAAAATATCATCTTTCTTGTTGGAAAACACTATTAATGGATATTAAGCATTTTCAAAAAAGAGCTTATACTCCTAAATACAATTATAAGAAATTAATAGCCGGAGTGACCGAAGAAGAATGTCGGCGAAAGATCGCGAACGGTGAAAAGATTGTTATAACTTTCGATTAGTATTTAGGATTATTTTCTAATCTATTTATATAATGGCTGATAAACTTAATATGTTGAAATTCAAAAAATCTGAATTCCCAGATATTGACAAGGTAGAACAAGAAAGAACATTAGGTAAACTCCAAATACTCGAAGTCTTAGCGGAAATGGTTCAAAACTTCCGGGAAACCTATACACGATTACTATTAGTAAATGAAGTTGAACCCACCGATGAAAATACAAGCAAAGATTCAGAAGATTCTACACAAACTACAGAGAAAAATTCTGTAAAAATTATCTAAGATATATATATATGAGCGTATTACCAAAAATTAATGAAGAGATTTTAGCGGAAGCAAACTTAATGGATAAAGTTGCGAATGATGTTTTAGATCCACCAGAAGAAGAAGAAGAAACTATAGTTAATTCAAATGAGCCAGAAGTACTTGAAGAAATTCCAGAACCAGAGGAAAAATCCCAAGATGAATTGTTTGAAAAACCAGAAGAAAAACCAGTAGAAATATCCAAGAAAACTGGGAAACCAAAACGGAAACTAACTCAGAAGCAATTGGATTCCTTAGCCAAAGCCAGAGAGAAATCAATGGCTAGAAGAGCTAAATCCAAAGAAGCCAAATTGATAAAACAAGAAACAAAAAAACTAGAACGGGAGGCGAAGATAGAAAAGAAAATGATTGCGAAAGAGGAAGAGGAAGCTATGATTCGAATGAAAGCTGAAATGCAGATGGAAGCTAATAAATCGGCAACTTGGGACGAAGAGAAATTAACAAATCTGATGATGAAAACTATAGACTCGTATGTTGAGAAAAAAAAGCAAATGAAAGCAAAACCCCAGGTTTCTATTCCATCGCAAAATTATATGCCCCAAAAACCAATAGATCCAATGTATTATAATGGCAATATGGCACCTCAGGGACAATATACCACTCAACCACAATATAGACCGGTTCCAAGAATTAGAAAGAAAGATGTCACACCACTTAATACCCTATTTGGAAACTTTACTCAGAATAATTAAATTGTTATATTATATAATGCATTTACAAGATAAAGCCTTCGCTAAATCATTACATAAAAAAATGATAATCGATAAGCCTAAAGCTGTTGTTAGATACACTAAAGCTTCTCTTAAAAATCCTAATTTAGATGAAGAAATGCCTGGTGAATTTTTATATGTTAAAGGGTTTATGGCTGGGAAGCCAAAGCAGAATTTAAAGAAAGAACACGTTTTTGATACCAAGAAAGATAATAAACCTATTAAGAAAAAAAAGATAAGTAAAGCCGATAGACTTAAAACTCCGACCCACATGTACAATGATAAGAAATACCATTGTCTTTAATTCCTAGTTGAATAAAAAAAGACTAACGAATAACGATCTTCATTCCCCTTAATCTGATCAACCCAATGGAGAATCTTAGATCCATCGAACTTTAAATGCTGTTGTCTAGCATCGTACTTCTCTATAATTCTTGACTTCTCATTGTACAGACAGGTATTCCCGCCTTTATAGTCACCGATGGCAACTAATACAGATTCGCCAACATTTTTCGAATCAAAATGGGGAACGCATGGATAGTTCTTATTGAGATGCACTGAGTTCCACTTAAAATCCTTAAAATATAGTGACGCAAATTCTTCAAAGATTCCTTGTAATTCGGGATAATCTGATTTAGCTTTTGTTAAATTCAACTTGGGATTATTAGGATCTTGCTCCCTCTGGACGCTATACCACGAGGGATGTTGTCGAAAGGTTGAGCCATATAACATAGATCCACCCTGGGATTTTGGAATGGTCAACATATTTTTTTGTCTTGTAGATGATGTTTGAAATGATAATTGATCTAGTATATCTTTAAATATACATAGATCAGAAATCCAATCATTAATAAAAGTTACAGTCATATACTTTATAACTATATAAAAATTATTCGTCTTCTTCCGAATCTTTAGTTTGATTTAACCAATCGTCAAAGGTTATTTGGTCAGGCACACCATCGCCATTAGTGTCATTTAAGGTACAATTACTTTTACAACAAATCTGAAATTTACACACAATTTTTTTTATAATTTTCCACATTATATAATAAACAGAGATTATAAATTATTAGGGTTTAGACCTTCATCAACCAACCCAAATGTTTCTCTATCATTTGAAATTGTATATACCGGATCGAGCAAATCTTCTAACGTTACTTCATCAAATGGTTGATCTTCCAAATATAGGGAATCGTCAAAATATATAAAATATAAACCTTCATTATCTTCCAAATTTTCTAATAATTCTTGTAACTTACGCCATTGACTATTAGGATTGTAAATTCCCAATGGCTCTAAATGTTTCTTTTCCAACTTGTAAAATTTATCTAACTCTTTAGGTTCTGGGGAGGGAGAAGTAGGTTTTGTTATAACCATTTCCAGACCTTCTGAATCCAATTGTTGATTTAAATCACTAAAGGTCTTATTATTTTTATTTATTGTTTTTGTTTTTTTTATTTTGGCATATTTCTCTTCTTTCTTTTTTTCTTTCTCTTCTAGTATTTCTGATATTGCTTTAGTTTCAGGTAAACTATAAGTTATATTTACATTGAGATTATAATATTTCCCATCACCAATTTCTTCTACTACTTGTTTAACTTTATTTTGATATAGTTTATCAAGCTCGGTATAAATCTTTTTTCTTCTACCTTTGGGTACTTCAGATTTAATATATCCAGCTTGTGGACAAATTTTGATATGAGATTGCCAACTTGATCTATTATTAAATTTATGATTTATTCCTTTATCGAAACAAGGAAAACACGTCCTCTTAGGGCAGGATAAAAATAATCCATTTCCTAGTTGAATTAAATGTTTATACCAATCCGAATTTTTACAGTCTTCAGATGCATCGTTTTTAAGGTATCTCATTTCCGCATTAGTAAATTTGATTTTACTATATTTCTCCCAATCTGTTTCTTTAAGAAACTTGCGATCACAATAATTACATTTCCATTTTTCTTCTTGAACCATTCTATACATATATCGTACATAATCTTTAAATATTTATTTTATGTACGAAAAATGTCGATTATGTACGAAGATGTTGATGCTTAAAGAAAGTTTTTAAATTTATTTCATTTATATACGTACTTTTTATAACTCTCAACATCTTCGTACAACTTCAACATTTTTCATACATAGAATTTTCATACATTTCATACATACTTTATATACAATATAGACTCTTATACTAATAATAATACTAATAATAATACTAATAATAATACTAATCAATACCATAATACTATAATATTGATCAATACTATATATAAGAACTCTTAATATTCAATCTAAAGCATTTAATAACACTGTAGTTTGTGTAGAAAGAGTGTAGAAGGGGGTGGTTACTACTAGATAACCTAATTTTAGCAAACAAAATGGGAGGAGGTAGGAACAAATCAAAAACGAGGAAGAATTACATTCTCTATAATTAAATATTTTATTATATTATAGATATAATGACGACGGAGAATGAATTTTTAGAAATGGCTAATGATTGTAAAGAACGGATCGAAGAAAAGAATAAGCAAATAGAGTTCCTACAGAGAAAAAATAAACTATATAAAACAGTAATCAGAGAGTTAATATCTGGTACTAATGGCACAATAACATTATTTGATCTCATTGTGGAATTGACTAGAAGTTCACGACAAGGGTTTGAAACCATTATCTTAAATAAGATTAAGAGTTATTTGTTAGATATGGATATTGCCATTCAAACTTTAGGGGAAGAAAGCGATGAGGAATCGGAAGAGATGGATTTCCTTACCGCTTATACTATTAGTCAGTTGAGTATGTAAAATAATTATCTATAGTTAATATAAAATGGAAACTTTTTTAATCAATTTAAAATACCGTCCAGATAGATTAAAACAATTTGTTGGGGAGGCTAAAAGAGAAGAAATTAATTATGAGAGAATAGATGCTATAAATGGTAAAGAAATAAATAGAAAAGAATATTGGATAAATAAATATGATAATCGACGGTCATTAAAGCCAGGTGAAATCGGGGTTTACCTATCCCATTATGAGTGTATGGAAAAAAGTAAACAAGATTTTGCATTAATTTTTGAAGATGATGCGAAACTATGTTTGAATTTTAAAGATAAATTAAATATCCTAATGGAAAAAGTTCCAGAGGATTGGGATATTCTATTACTGGGTACTACCAAACTTTGGAAACGAAAATATCGATCCAAATGTCAATTACTGCCTACAGCTGAAGATGAGTATTTCTATAAGGTTAGTGGTGATATTTATGGATTACAAGGTTATGTTATAAATAAAAAGGCTATAAATCATCTAATTGATTGTAAGTTCCCAATAATGGGTCCAATTGATGTGATAATTAATAATATTGGATTAAATGTCTATATAAGTAAAGAAGAGTTGGTTGGAACACACCAAATGGGAAGTAATACTCAATAGACCAATACATCTTTTAGTTCAATAACTGTTGGACTCGGTTTTGGACAGAGGGATTCTCCAATTATGTCCGTAGTGCCTAGAACACACTCCATCAAGATTTCCAGGAAGCGGTAACAACAAGGTAGTGTACTCGTCATAATATTCTATATATTGTATATTAGATAATTCTTCTGACTTTAAATCGTACTGGGGCCAAAAGGGAACAGTGCCATCATCTTGTAGATAATGAACATCGATATGAACCTCAGTAAATTGGGGCTCTGTATACTCTTCTTTGTAAGTCTTGCTAGAAGCTGCTGTCAGTTGAGGGCGATTCAATCCTTTCATCTCAGGTTTCATTCGACAAAATGATAGATATTCTAACCATTTATTCTTTGGTTTCCAAAGTGGTTCATTTTTATAAAATATCTTATCATTCATATAATATGATTGCTTTCCTATATGTTTTGGTAAGTTTCCTATGTAAGATCCCGGTAGCAAGTATATATCAATATCGTTATCACCTTCTATTAGCTTACAATCTCTATGAATTCCTAACATTGCTCCGCCTACTAAAACCCATTCTCCGAATATACATTCGTTAAGTTCTTTAAGCAATCCTAATAATTTGTTATTTAATGTTTCCATACTAGTATACTTAAAGAAGGAAATCATTTTAAATATTTTTATATAATATGAAATCTGATGAAATTCTTAAAGATTTAGAGGAATTAGTCCAAAGATTAAGATTGAGATTAATGTATTTACAAACTGAAAATGAAAAATTAAAAATAAGAATACTAGAGTTAAAAAAGTTTGTTAGGGATCGTTAATGTAAAACCCATTTAATCTCAAATCATACCCATACTTCTTCTCTATTACTCGACACATATCACCATAGCGTTCCTTCATATACAGACAAGCTACTTTCATATCTTTTTTCCTATTTTCTAATCCGCCATAACTAGCATTAATTCCTCCAGTTGAAAAATACTTAGTAACAATGCAAACCCCATTATTCCTTAATACTCCACCATCCCTAAGGAAATGCTCCATCGTGAACTGAAAATCCTCAATGTGATTTGTATCTACGTAGATGTCGTGTTTAGTTCGATCTATTATTTCGCCGTTAAAGGCACCACATATATATTTGAGATTAGTAGTAAGAGTCTTTCGCATAAAAAACGGATTGTGGAAGGCCGAGATGCCCCATAAGTTTAATCCTTTAGTTTCTGTTTCATAAAACATCTTTTCAATAAAACTTTCAAAATTTTCGAGTGGCTTATCCCAATCTAAGATACTGTCAATATCATCATCGATGTAGACTACATACTTTACATTAGTTTGATATTTATAATACCATTTGATCCAGTTTCTAACAGCCCCGATACCTTTCTGGCCGTGGTAGATAAAGTTTGTAGCGAACTTATTACCTAATACTTTTCTATATTCTTGTCCTTCTTCAGGTGTACCTAATAGAACATCTATATTATCGATTGGAATTGTATATTTTTTAAGTAAAGCTAAAGTCTTGTTCATAAATATTTGGGGGCGTTTATAACTAGGGATTACAATTCTATAATCTATCATTTATAGTTATAATAGATTTTAATTTTGAAAATTAATTTTCTGTATATATATTATAAAATGTCCAGTTCCCTCCACGGTGTTATGCATATCGTTGATTCAGTCACTAACAAGTCCCGTCCCCTTACCTTAGCCAACAATGTTCTTGCTGTAGATAACTCAGCTAATACTCAACCGGTATCTGCCTCGGCATTACCCCTTCCTTCAGGAGCTGCTACCGCAAGTAAGCAAGATGATATTATCTCGGCCTTTTCAGGTCTGGCCCTCGACTCATCCCTTTCAGCATTAGCCACAGTTGGAAATCAATCGACTGCCAACGGTCACTTGTCAGCTATTGAAAGTTCATTGTCTGGTGTAGTATCGGTGAGCCAGTCAGCCTCCAAATCCTCCACTACTGTTAACTCCGCCTCATCAGTTGCCCTAAATGATTTTTCAGCGGCTCATTCGTGTGCTGCCGATCGTAAGTTATCGATTTTTGGGACTACCACTGATTTTTCAAGTAATATTGATGTCCACGTTTCAGATGATAATAGCACCTATTACAAATTTGGTCAGTTCTCTATATACCCAGATTCTCAGGGTAATTTTGCGATGATGCTAGATGCTCCATTCAAATTCATTAAATTGCGATACAATGGTACAGCAACAGTCACAGCCTTAATAGTTGGAGTTAATTAAATATAAATTTTTTTTATAAATTTGATTCTTATTTTTTTTTTCTAATAAAAGAAAATATGAGTCAATCTAAACAGATAAAATTATTGGAAGAACAGATAGAACTTGAAAGACATCTCCGGGAAGTAGAGGTAAACGAAATGCAGAAGGAATGGAAATTAGCTCAAAAGTCCTGGCAATCTATTCATCGAATTTTGATAAAAGAAAATCTTATAGGAACTAAGTATTTTTGTATATGTAATGATTGTCATATAAATAGATTCTATTGTACAGATAGTAATCTTAATTTAGATCCTTTAAATAAAAATGCTTTTTGCGATTGTTGGGATGCTGAATATTTACCTATAGAACTTTGGGGTAGTTTGTTTCCTAATGCTGACCCGATACCTCCTACTTATGATTCATAAAATTTATTACTTCCAAAAAAAAATTGAGTTGAGATTTTAAGGGGGGGGTACACAAATAGACATTATGTTAGACGCAAATGGTAATTATGTAGACGCAAATGGTAATACAACTAGTGATTATGAAAAAGCAGATAAAGAATGTCCTAAGGGATATGTAGTAGTTTGGAATAGATGGGAAAAAGGTTTTAAATATAGAAAACTAGATAAAGATGGATACTTACTTTGATCCATAGTTGAAGAAGAATCTATTAAATATTTTTTTTACTCAAAAAAAAAATTGAATTGGAGATTTACAGGGTGGGGTAGATAAAAATCTCGTAAGAGAGCAACAACTATGCCGGTCGGTGTCTATAAAAGAAAACCAAAAACACTAGAAACACGGAAAAAAACAAGAACCAGTGATTTTTTTAAAACTGAAGAAGGAAAAAAATGGTTTGAATATGATGGCAATTTACAAGATAATGAAGATTATGTCTATGCTTCCAACCAATATTACTACTTAAAAAAAAGAATAGAAAAAGACCCAGACTATAAACCCGGTCAGCGTAGAGGGCCTAAACTCGGTCAGCTTAGAGGGCCTCGAGGGTGTTATAGTAGGAAAAAAACAACGGAGGAAGCCCAAGCAACACGAAAAGAAAAATATGACCTGTACCAAGCAAGACAACAAGAAAAAATTTGGTGCTCGTGTGGAAAACAAGTTAGAAGGGGATATATTTTAACTCATCAGTCGACTAATAAACATATATTAGCAGCAAGATTATTATTAGATGCCCTACCTCCACCGCCCCAAGAATGGTTAGACGAAATAGAACAAATGGATAAACCAAAAAAAATCAAGTTGAATATTCTATGGAAGATTGTATAGCTCCAATAGAATATCCATAGTATATCCATAGTTGAAGAAGAATCTATTAAATATTTTTTTTACTCAAAAACAAAATTGAGTTGAGATTTTACAGGGGGGTACACACAAATAGACATTATGTCAAATACTACTCACTGTACCAAATGTTTTAAGGGGCGAGTTAATGTAAGTCTAGAAGACTATAAGCTTTTACAAGAAGGTTGTGTAGGTGGTTATATAGTCCTTTGTACAGATTGTAAAAAAGTAGAAGAAGACGAGATTGATGGGCCAATCTTTCACAAGTATCAGGACGACTACATTACCGAAAAGTTCGGTGATGAATATGACTGGACTTTGAAAAAAGAATCTTGGAGTACATTCTTCCACGATGTTCTGTTTTCTGATGGTGAAAACACTATTAACGGTGTTTGGGTTGGGTTGAGAGAAGACCGTGACGCTGAAGAAGAAGAAGAAATTTGCCCTAGTTGTGGAGATCAATGGACTGAAGCAACGAGGTGTGATTGCCCTAATGAAGAATCAGTAGAATAGAGAGGGTAGTATATCCATAGTTGAATAAGAATGTATTAAAATTTTTTTTTGTGTGAATATAAATTATTTAAGGTGTGATAAGAGCTTAAAATAATTTATATATTGTTATAG
>Ga0209336_10000661_pt1 | contig 17485 bp, 26 predicted proteins | sample LinPmetageLP32_FD_184042 | JGI IMG/M metagenome (GOLD analysis project Ga0209336, IMG submission 184042) | Marine viral communities from the Pacific Ocean - LP-32 (SPAdes) (version 2) | ecosystem: Environmental > Aquatic > Marine > Oceanic | place: Pacific Ocean | collected 2009-08-23 | reverse complement strand
TATTTTTATCTGCTCTTCGCAGTTTATGTCCTGCTCGTTGAAGTGTTTCTCCAACTGTAGGGCCTGTAGTTCCTGTTCTATTCCATGCTGCTGTATCTAGTACACCTTGAACAGAAAAAGGATCTTCTAGTTCCATGTTAGTAATCATAACGGCTAAATCTTCACCTGTAAGTCCCTTACGATACAATTCTCTATAAATTATAAGGGTGCCATCAGTAGGATCAACACAACCCCAAATACAAGAACTTTCAGAAGCATACCCATAGTCAATACCTTTTACCCTTTCCCATCCTATTGGAATTTCAAAAGGAGGAATAACATGGATCTCTGTATCAAACTCAGTGAAGGCAGCGCCTTCCGTAATGTCCCAATCTCCTTCTAAAAGTTGCCTACGTTGCACATCTGGCAACGCCTTCAACATCTGTTCATATCTGCCATCTTTTGAAAGATAAGGGTTATCATCTAACCTAGCAGGTATGAACTTACGTGTCAGTCCATCATTACCTGTAAAACTTTCATTAGGTTCTGAAGGATGTACATATCTCTTCTTTACCCAATGCGCTCCTGCTCCACCGGGGTTTGCAGTGCAACGCATGTACGGTTGTATCTCTGGATCAGTAGTCCTTAAACGTGAGGACAAGTAGTTCCAAGAAAACTCCGTAGCTAAATGTGTGATCTCATCAAAACCAATCCAAGAATATGCTTGACCTTGGTATCTGTACACATCTGCATCTCGCTCAAGGAAACCAAACTCTAGCTTAGCTCCTGATGGGAATGTCCAGATCTTTTCAACTTCTCTGAATCGACATCCCGGAAAAGCCTTTGGATATAACTCCCTAGACTTATCTATTAACTCCCTGAGTTCAGGCATGGAGCGTCTTAATATTAACGCCCTATGAGCAGCCCTGTGAGCGAATCTCAGGGGATCTACAAGCATAGCATAGGATTTACCACCCCCTGCTGCACCGCCATACAGAACGTCTGTCTCTGGCGCTGCTAGGAAGTCTGTCTGAGGCCCTTCATTAGGCTCAAATATAACTTCCTTTGCTTTTATTTCTTCCCTTACATTATCTGGAAGAAGATCTAAATCATCAGCATCTACTATCTTACCTTCTTTGGTACTAGCATCTGCTGGTTCATCTAATTTAGTCTGTAAGTTTTCTTGTTTCTTTAGACTTGTTTTTAGATTGCTAAGCTGAGACTGAAGCTTCTTTTCTCTTTTCTTTTTCTCTCTTAGAGATCTTTGAGCAGAGATCTTAGCCTTAACCTCACTATGATAGTTGTATTGTCTCTTAGGAGCATCAGGGTCAAGTAACCCCCTATCAATCTTCTCCTGCTTTACATACTTGCTAATGGTCTGATGAGAAACTTTTGCATCTTCAGAAGCATTATTGATTATCTCTCTAGCTTCTCTTAGACTCGCAATCTTTCCAGTAATAACACCATCAACAGCATCTCGTAACATCTTTATCTGTTTAGGGACAGCTTGTAGCTGCTTACCATCTTCAGTCAGTTCATATCCAAAAGGAATAGAACCAGATGCTTTCTTTTTAGTCTTGGGAAACTTCACTTACTTCACCTTCATACACTTGAGCTTCTTTCGCTGGTAAAATAAATAAGCTACCTGCATTCACATCTACATTGTGGTTGACATCTAATCTATCTGTTTTTGATATGCCTACTCTATCCAAAATAGTCTGTGCTGCCTGTAACTTAGTATTCACTTGCGGAATAGTCTCATCTGTATTCATCACTTGTACCAGCTTAAAAGCGGCTTGAGGGGCAGACTGAGCTAGGATACGAGAGGCCAGATCTATCACTTCTTGTTGCAAACTTTTTATGACTTGTGGATAACTACCTTCTGCGTAACCTGCAAGCTCTGCTGCGTGTTTTGGATCACCTCCTGTTTCAATTAGACAGTCCAAAAACTTTTGCTGCTTTTCAGTTAACTCCCTATCCCTTGTAGGACGAGAATCTTTTGGTACAAATTTTGAAATATGTGACATAAGTAACTAAAATATAACCATTATAGACAACAAATATAGATTTGTCAAGTCTTTTTTTTCGTTTTCTTTGCAGAAAACACTTGACAAAGTTAACATTCTTGTGTATAATATTTACAATATTAAGAATATAGAGACATATCTTCTTAAAATATAGTACAATATATAGTTAAAATATATATAAAAATATAAGTAACATATATAGTAAAATATAAGTAACATATATTTTGAATATTCTAAATATTGTACTCCCCGGCTAATTTTTCCAATATGGGTGTCAAGGTTTACAATTGTAAAATAGTGTAAAATGTTCGTGATTGTATTATACCTACCCCTACCCGGTATGGCCACCTGCCCCGCCCATCAAAGTATGCTCACTTTTTGTACATATTTTTAAGCTGTAAAAACTACACCCAAATATTGTACATATTTATAAGCTGTAAAATATGTGCGCACTTGTTGCACTCAAGTATTGTACCTATTTAAAAGGTGTAAAATATGCGCCTATTTGTTGCCGTGTGCAAGATGTCGAAGATTTACAAGATTGTAAAAGATTTTTAACATGCGACATTGTTGGCATGTATTTTGCATATTGTACATATTTCCAATAAGTTAGTAAGCACTTACATACCTATTCCAAGGCTTCAAAATCCCATTCTAAACCCATCTTTATTTTACGATACCCTAGTATCTTTTTCGCATAGCTACTCTTAGACGCGTACTGTGGACGTTCTGTCGCCATGTATGTTTGTACAGTTTCCCCTTAGTTTTCCCTGTTGGCATGTTAGTTGCAAGACACAATTGTACTATGGTTACCTGTATGTTTATACAGTGTTAGTTACACTCTGTAACAATTCAGTAACATCTTGTAACAATAAACTCAAATAAATACTTGTGGTTACTGCTCATTCAGGTATCGTTCTTCTATCGCCAGCGGATAGCCGCAGCGGTCGAGGAAAGGCGCAGCAACTTGCCACACTCGTAAACAGCAAAAATAGTGCGGGTACGGATCACAGTAGGCGAGTTAGGGAGCGATACCCTAGCGATCAAGTAAGCGCGGCGAAGCGCAGCCAAGAAACGGAATGGGTACCCTTAGCGCGGCACGATTAAATGCCCCATGCGAAAGCATTAGAGGGAGCCATTCTTAAACGGTTGGTTAGTGAAGTGAGGAGTCCTACGGGATGGCCACCTAGCAAACAATAGTTAATGCAATGCGGCAGTGATTACGGGTGCAGCGCTTGCCTATTTGGTGAGTGCTGTTGCCTTTTTGATCTGTCGCACCTGCATTTTCTACAATATGCACCAACAAAATTAATTTAATTCCAATCGAAGGGGAATATTATGAAATTTTCACAATTTAAAACTAAGTTAAGCAGTGCAGTTAAACGCGAAGCGACGTTGCGCGATGACATCGACAGTCTGGCGCGTGTAGCAATTGCACAATATGGCGAGCATGGCGACACTTCATGGATTCAATTGTTAGCAAATGAGTCCAAGGATATGCGCAGCATCGCTACGGGTATGCTTAAAAATTACATTAAGTCAAAGGCTAATGTAAAATTTGCAGACGATGGCGAGGGTAATTTTAAAGTTACCAAAACAGGCAAGGGAGCGATTGAGGTTCAACCAATTGCGGATGATGAACGATGGTACGATTTTGAGACTGCTCACACAATCGCACCAGATATGGATTTGTTTGCAATCTTAAAAGCGCAAGCGGCTAAGTATGAAAAGAGACTTGAAGAGGGTACGGCTAAAAAGTCATCGCAGAATGATAGACTATTAGCTCTACTTAATTCAGAATTTGCAACAACAGCGGCATAGTGTCGCACTGGTGCATATTGTAGAGGATGCATTCCGCATTCTTGTAATGAGGTGAAAACTATGGACTACGAAACAAAGCGAGAGAACGAGGCTTATTCAGAATTCAAGAACGTGAATTATACTAGCATTATGCTCAAGGAATTTGACAAGGCTATATGTGATTTACGCTATACCTTGGATGGTAGGCTGACTAGGCTTGAATTTTCAGAAGCGTTGAAATTCATTGTACATGATCACATTGAAGGGTCAGAATCTAAAACGACAATCAAAGCACTGGAAGCTATCATCAAAGCTATAGAAGTGCGTATGTCTGATATGACGAAGTAGCAGCGACAGAACCGCGTCGGCGAAACATCCTGAGTAAGATGTAAAACTGCTCATTTTTTGTGTCTGAAATAAACTGAGGGATGAACTATGACAACGCAAGAACTACAGGCATTATCAGATGTCCAAGTGATTGAGATTGGTCGAAGGTACTGGGAGAAGGCGCGGAGGTGTAAGGAAGAAACTGATGCCAATGTGCTAATCAAAGCAGGGATGCAATGCACTATGGAAATGGAACGTAGAGCAGACTTTAGGAAGGTGAACGGATGAATGTTGAAGAAGTTGATATTTTAATTGCTGAAGCAAAAGCAGCAGCAGAAATAACTGATCTTAACAATTACCACAAAAGTAATATAAATAATGCGGCTAGACGCGAGCAGAACCGGCTTGAAACTTTAAGGATATTTTTACTTATTGATGGAATATCTGTTGCTGCAAGTAACTCAGGTCTTGTTTTAATTAATGGTAAGTTTGAGTATGCTTTGCTTACTGGACGCTGGCGTGTTGTTGGTGGAAATAAATGGTACTGGAGTAAAAGTCCTGAAAGTTTTGTTTCTAAATATGTATTGGAGAATGATAGATGACTGAGAGAAAGAAGCAGCAATGGATGATGAGCAACTTCAAAGTACACAACCCTAAGATCAATGCGTATGCACAACAGTCACCAGAGAACCTCAGAGATATGGTGATGATGGTGTCTCTGTCTATACAGCAGCAGTGGTCTACTGTAGGTGAGCAGATGAAGGACTATAGGCAGCGTGGCTTAGACTCTAGGTTTGTCTGGGGTAATAAGTCTAATACCCTCAAGTGGTTGCTAGTGTATGGTGATGACCTATTCAATGACGCAATAGAAGCATTGCACACTTGCAAAGGCAGAGCCTTGGACATCAGGCTAATGGAGATATTCATACAGGTAGACGGTCTAGGACTAGCCAAGGCTGGCTTCTGTTGCCAGTTATTTGCAGGTCGTGTCGGCTGTATAGATGTACACAACCTCAGAAGGTTAGACATACCTGAGACTACGTTACGACTGAGCAAGTCAGCGTCAGTCAAAGTCAGGACAAACAAGATAGCGGTGTATGTAGATGCTTGCCGCCGACGTAGATGTTCTTGGTTATGGGATAGCTGGTGCGACCTCATAGCTAAGAAGCAACCAAGCAGATGGTCAGGAGGGGATGAAGTGTCACAAGTACACTTTGACTATCTGGTAAACTAGTTCCCCTCGCCACCTGAGTAAGTGGATAAACTGCTCACCAACTTAAATAAAATAGAGGATCGAAAAAATGACTACTTACTTTAAAATCAAAGCAGCACCTGCACCTGTTACAAACAGGAAGTACAAGCGCAGATGGCAGGATCTCTTCTTGTCAATGAAGTCTGGCGAGTGGTTCTATGTTCCTAAAGAGGATCGTAGTAGAGTCGCTGGTTCTGCGAGCAACTATGTGAAAGGAAAGTACACTATGTACAAAGTAGAAGAAGGCTACTGCTTCAAACTATTATAGGAGGTTAAATGGAACAGGACATGATAACCTGCGCCGTATGTAAAAAGCGAGGGCCAGTGATGGCCTTCGTTTACGTATGGATTAAAACACTATGTGCTAAGTGTGCAGGAAAGAGATTAATTAGCCACAAGGGGATGATATAATCAAAAATAAAACAGAAAACTGTGACCGTTGTAAAAGTAAAACTAATTACTATTCAATGGTTTACATAAACAAGATGTTACATTGCTTTAGATGTGCGAAGGTCATGCTTAACCACCGTTACAATCTGTAACAATTTAAGCTTGGACTACTCACACAAAAAATGCTACCCTCAATTCTCAATAAGAGATTAAACAAGTTCAAACAAAGGAAACAAAATGAACACTAATGTATTAAATTTATTTAACAAATCTAGTTCAAATGGTTTTTTAAATATCTCTTTAGCTAATCCGATACACCCTCTAGATGAGTTAGAGCCTCCTAATATTGTTAATACTGTAGTAGAGGCTCGACCTATGCACTACACAGATGTTGATGGTAATCGTATTGTTGATCCGACTCGCCGTGGACTTCATGTTACTGGTACTAACGATGCCCCTCTAAATGTGGTTAAGCCTAGCTATAACTTCAAGGGCGCACAGTATGGTGATCTGTACAGGGCGATGACATCTATATGTAAAGCATCAGGCATCAACTGTAAAGGTGCAAGGGTTAATTCCATGATGTCACCTGATGGTGGGTTGGGGACTATTACTCTCACACTTCCAGAGTATACTGTCGAGACTGCAAAGGGTGATGAGAGTCAGTTCCAAATCAATGGTCGTACATCCTTCAATGGTATGTGGGCAGTAGTGTTACAGATTGGTGCAGTGCGTATGGTGTGTACCAATGGGCAGGTATTTGTTGACAGCTTCAGCATGTACAAAGCCAAGCACACTATCAGCATGGATACTGAACATGCCAAGCGTAAGCTGGCTGCTGCATTGAACAGCTATCAGCATGAGGCAGAGCGTTGGAAGCACTGGACTAAGAACAGCATCACCAATCGTGAAGCATTCAACATATTTGCAATGGCTTCCAAGTGTAAGTTTGTTTTATCTAAGCCTACCATGTCAGTAACTGAGCTAATGGAAGAACCTGAAGTATACCGTAACCGTTCTCTTCAGTATCTTTGGAATCAGTACACCACTGACGAACAGAAGACGTTAGGATCTACTCACTGGGCAGTGTACAATGCAATGACTCATTGGAGTACACATGCTCCTGCTTCTCAGAAGACTGCTCAAGGTAACATCCTAGCAATCAAGGCCAAGCGTATTGATTCAGTACGTGAAGCAGCCAAGTCACTAGCAGCGTAAGGAAATAAAATGAGAGTACGTATAAGTAAAACTGCCATCCATAATGGAGTCCCTACTGCTTATGTCGTTAAGGTCAGAGGAAAAAAATTCCCTCGCGGCCTTCGTGAGTGGTACTTTCCTGAAGATAAGAAGGCAGAGACAGCCCTCCAAATGGCTATCAATGACTACGAAAACTACTTGAGAGATACCATTCAATGAATATCTTTTACATAGACACATGCCCTGTCAAAGCAGCGCAGATGCAATGCGACAAGCACGTAGTCAAGATGGTACTGGAGTCAGCGCAAATGCTTTGTGCTGCTCACCATGTTCTTGAAGGAGGTGCGCCTGTTCCATACAAACTGGCGCATAAGAACCATCCTAGTACAGTCTGGGTACGTTCTAACCTCAAACACTACGAATGGCTTTACAGGCATTTCAAGGCTCTCTCAGACGAATACACTCAAAGGTATGGTAGGGTGCATCTTGCTTGGGAAAAGTGCCATATGGTGCTTATGTTCGCTCCTATGGGCATTCCTGATATTGAGTGGACAGATCCTCCTCAGTGTATGCCTGATGAGTGCAAGCGTGATACATCTTTGGCTGGTTACACTGAATATTATTTTAATTACAAACCTCTTGTGATTAATATGCGATGGCCTAGCCACAGACAACCAACTATGGAGCGCAACTATGCTACTGTATGAATCAATCATGGCTCAAGAGAACCGTCCAAAGTCAGCCGACTATGCTCTTAGTATAGGGGTCAAGAAACAATGGAGTAAGTTACCTAAAGAAAAGATTGAGTCTGTATTTAAAATGACAAGAGAGAATCGTTCAGTGGATTACATGGTTAAGAAACTAGGTATCGCTCACTCCACTGTTTACACTTATCGAAGACAAGAGCTACTAAGAATGGGAAAGGTAAGATAGCTATGCAAAACGTAATTGATGTGTCGAATCATATTCTAAAGTATTCACAAGTCTACACACTTGAGGCCGCTGTGACTGATCTAGTAAAGGAGGAGGCTCTTCAGTTATGCTTGAAACATGGTGAAGAATTTGTAATAATGTTCATTGAGAATTATTTAAAACTGATGACGGAGGAATCTTATGAGCGCAACTGACACAAGAGGAGAATTCTTTTCTGATTTGGATGATTGGTGGGCGCAGCTTTGGGCGCTACGAATCAGTGTTGATCCACCTCAAGACAACATCAAGTATAAGTTCTTTACTTTTGTCGAGGACAGGTGTGCTGAAGTAGACTGCTGGAAACTTGGTGATCATGTTCTAGGATCTCTGTTCAGTGAGTTTATAAATGATCTTGGAGAGTGGTGATGGATTACTTTTTACCTCTTACCAGACACCAGTACGATGAGTTCAAAACCTCAAAGTATATACGTCTGCTTTACGAGAATAAGTGTACTGTAACTACAGCGAGCAGTTCCAAGAAGGGAATTGTTCTTCTACTAGGCGAAGGAATTGATATAAATATCTACGAAGATGTTTACTTCCCCTTCATAAGCGAGTACAATAGTGACTCATCAAATAAAATAGGAGATGAAATATGAACCCACCTTCAGTCATAGAGGGACAGGTATACTACCCTCACTTGGTAGTTCCTAACTTGGACTATAACAAGACAACCTCATGGTATGAGCTAATGTTAGCTGTATCAGATGATGTCTTTGAGATGTTCAAGTCTGCTGGATTTTCTGAGGCATTCTTAATGGAGCCGGGGAAGAAGAATTTTACACCTGATGCAGTGATTAAGTTTGCTACATGGGCGCATAATTCTGATGGCAGTCAGATCCCTCCACCTATTGTGGTAGACAAGGACAAGAACAGAACCGATGTAGGCATAGGCAACGGCTCTACAATCGCTGTTCAATGGGCAAGAAAGGAGTATGGCAAACTAAATAAAATAGTACGTCCACAACTTCAAGCTGTTCAGATCTTGAACCTCATTGAAAGGGGAGAGATGTCAGTGGCACAACCAACGAGCGTAGAAAGCTTAGCATTTTAAAGGAGCTAAAATGAGTGAACGACAAGGATGGACATACACTTCTGAATCTGGAACCTACACTGTAGATAGGTTCACAGATGAAGGTAAGAGTGCTTTTGTTTTAATTATAGAAACAGATAAAGAAATACAGCAAGCTAAGAAGACCTTAGCTAAATTAGAAATGGCTACTAAAGGTTTCAATGAAGCAGTACTTCAACAACTGACAGATGATATGCTAGTGGAGGAAGAAGACAACAACGAGGCAGCAACAACAGAGGAGTAAGCTAATTGGGTTTCATTAAACTCCATCAGCCCTGCCCCGACTGCGGATCAAGCGATGCACTATCTATCAATGACGATGGTAGTGCATTTTGCTTTTCGTGCGGGGAAAGGTTCAGCAGTAGAAAGTACAACGCATTGTCAGGTGATTCACCTACAGGAGAAATTGAAATTAACTTAATAGAAAAAGAGCCTCTTACATTTGCTGAAGAGGGAGAGTATGTAGCGTTAAAGGATCGCGGCATATCGGAGGATACAGCTAAGAAGTACGGTGTTCGATGCGTACTAGATGCAGCGGGTCAGATTGCGAAGCATGTCTATCCCTACTACAAAGATAAAGAAATAGTGGCTTATAAAGAAAGGGTTCTTGGATCGACAGGGAAACAGAACTTCTTTTCAAAAGGTGCCATAGGTTCCGCTGGTTTATTTGGAGAGCAGCTCTTTCAGACAGGAGGTAAGTACGTTACCTTAGTAGAAGGAGAGTGTGATGCAATGGCAGCATACGAACTGCTGGGTTCTAAATGGCCTGTACTTAGTGTGAGGTCAGGAGCGCAAGGCGCAGAGCGTGATGTTAAAGCATCACTGGAGTACCTAGAAACTTTCGACACAGTGATCATTAACTTTGATGAAGACAAGGTAGGAAGAGAATCCGCTAGGCGTGTAGCTAGGTTATTGAAGCCAAGCAAGGCACGTATAATGACGCTGCCTGAAGGATTCAAAGATGCTAATGACGTTCTCAATAAGAATGATCACAAAGGCTATGTTGCAGCTTGGTGGGCAGCTAAAACTTATACACCGTCTGGGGTGCTTAGTGTTTCTGAGAACAGGGAGCGGTACAAAAACAGAGAAAGGAAGAAGTCTTTTCCCTATCCTTGGGAAGGTCTAAACACAAAGCTAGAAGGTATGCGACAGGGAGAACTCGTAACTCTCACTGGAGGCACAGGCTTAGGTAAGTCTAGTGTCACAAGAGAATTGGAACACTGGTTAGTTAAAACAACAAAAGATAATGTAGGTATCATAGCCCTAGAAGAGACATATGAAAGAGCAGTTGATGGAATATTATCCATAGAGGCGAATGCTAAGCTTCATGTTGACCGCATCAGAGATCAGTATACAGAGGAAGAACAAGATAAGTTCTTTGATGTACTTTACGATGGTGATAACAGAAACAGGGTATGGATACATGCACATTTTGGTGCGAATGATATTGAATCTATCTTTAGTAAGCTTAGATTTATGATCATAGGTTGTGACTGTAAGTGGGTAGTAATTGATCACTTACACATGCTAGTTTCCACAACTACAGATGGTGATGAAAGAAGGGGTATAGATGCCATCATGCACAGGCTTAGGACTCTCGTAGAAGAGACAGGAGCGGGTGTTATACTCGTGTCTCACCTTCGTAGGGTAGATGGTAACAAAGGCCATGAGAACGGCATAGAGACAGGTCTGAGCCACCTCAGAGGAAGTCAGTCCATTGCTCAGCTATCTGATTGTGTCATATCGCTTGAGCGTAATCAGCAGTCTGATGATCCCTTGGAAGCATCAACCACTAGAGTACGAATACTTAAATCAAGATACACAGGTGATGTCGGAGTAGCCACACACTTGTTATATGATAATGAAACAGGTAGGCTCTCTGAGGTAGATGGTGATGACATAAGTAACTCTTCTGATGAAGAGAAAGAACTGGCTCTGGAGTTTGAATAATGAAACTTGTATTCGATATTGAAACAGATGATCTAGATGCAAAGAACATATGGTGCATTGTTGCTAAAGATATTTTATCTGATCAACTCTACACCTATGGGCCTACTCAGATAGAGGAAGGATGCCAGCTTCTAGCTGAAGCAGATGAACTAATAGGACATAACATCATAGGCTTTGACTTACCAGTTCTTAGAGACTTAACTAGATTTAAAACTCTTGGGCATGGACAGTCTATAGTAGATACGCTTGTGCTATCTAGACTATTCGATCCAGTAAGAGAAGCTGGTCACGGTCTTGCCACATGGGGATACAAGTTAGGATCAAAGAAGATAGAGTTCAAAAGCTTTGCTGAAGGATTCACCAATGAAATGCTTGAGTATTGTATTCAGGATGTTGAACTAAATTTGCTGGTGTACAAAGCGTTGCGTGAGGAGTCAAGAGGCTTTAGTAGAGATAGCGTGGAACTAGAGCATGAGGTTGCCGACATACTCAAGGAGCAAGAGAGACATGGATTCTTATACGACGCAATGGCATCTGACTTACTACTTGCTGAGCTACGCGAGACTGTCGCTAAAACGGAAGCAACAGTTAAAAGAGTATTTAAACCAAAAATTACAAAGACAAAACTCTTTCCCAAGATTACGAAGAGTGGTTCATTAAGCAAGATGGCAAACCTGTGTCGATCAGGTGTAGGTAAAGGTGTGAGGATGACTCGCGCTGAACATGAGCTTATGACAAAGAAGCTAGAGAAGGCAGACTACAATGTAGAAGCATGTGACCCTGTTATCAGGAGCAGATCTCAAGACTTTAATCTAAGTTCTAGACAACAGGTTGGTGAATACTTACAGGACTTTGGCTGGAAGCCTACAGAGTTTACTGCTCATGGTAGGCCAATCGTAAATGAGAAGACACTTGCTGAAGTCAAAGGCATTAAGGAAGCAGACTTAATAAAGTCATACTTGATGTATCAGAAAAGAGTATCTCAAATAAACTCTTGGAACGAATCAGTTGAAGAAGATGGTAGGGTACACGGCTTTGTGATACCTAACGGTGCAATCACTGGACGGATGACACACAGGAATCCCAACATGGCACAGGTTCCTAGCTCTAACTCGCCCTATGGTAGTCAATGTAGGGCAGTGTGGTCTGTCCCTGATGGATACAAACTAGTAGGCATTGATGCCAGTGGACTAGAATTAAGAATGCTTTCACACTACATGGACGATGAGGACTATACAAATGAAGTCATTAACGGAGACATACACACCGCTAATCAAAACCTTGCGGGACTTGAATCAAGATCTCAGGCGAAGACATTCATATATGCCCTCCTATACGGAGCAGGAGATGAGAAGCTTGGAAGCGTGGCTGGCGGAGGTAGGTCAGTTGGTACAAGACTTAGACAATCTTTCTTCGATAATCTACCAGCATTCAAAACTCTTAAAAATAGAGTTGGATCAGCGTCTGAAAGAGGCTATCTCAAAGGCTTAGACGGACGTAAGCTATATGTACGCAGTGAACATGCTGCACTTAATACGCTGTTACAGGGTGCAGGGGCTGTTGTTATGAAGCAAGCTCTGGTATTATTCAACAGAGAGATAAAGAAAGAGCGACTAGATGCACACTTTGTAGCCAATGTACACGATGAGTGGCAGCTAGAAGTTGCAGATAAAGATGCTGAAAGAGTAGGTGAGCTTGGAGTTGCTGCTATCATAGCTGCTGGAGAGCGCCTTGATCTTAAATGCCCGTTAGACGGAGAGTACAATGTCGGAAACAACTGGTCAGAAACCCATTAACCCACAAACAGGAAGACCTTACTACTACAAAGATGATCCTGAAAAATGCAAAAAACGTGCAGCTAAAAGTCATCTTACTAAGATGTGGGTAGACGGAAAATATATTTCAAAATCACATCCGTTGCATAAACCGGGAAAGTACAAAGGATTTACTGACGCAGCTTTTAGCTCCCTACAGAATTATGAAAAATCAAAAGAGGGTCAGGTATATATTCTACGCAACCCTGCATTCCCTAGCTGGTGCAAAATAGGCATGGCTGTAGACGCACAGGATAGGCTGAAGCAGTATCAAACATCGTCACCTTACAGGGACTACGATTTAGTAAAAGCATACAACACTGAGAACAGGAGAGAGTCTGAAGCACAGGCACATTCTCTTCTTGAGAAGCATTATGAGCGTAGAGGTGAATGGTTTGTTTGTGATGCTAGTCTTGCTATTAGTAAACTAGATCCTTTATTTGAGGGGAAGCAACTTGAACTCTTCTAATAACTCATCTGATGGTAGCCACTGGTATGATCAAGAAGGAAAGTCAAAATATACTATCATAGGAGTCAACGGTAAAAAAAGAAATACTACCCTCAGAGATGCAAGAAAGTATAAGTACGTCCCCTCTGTTACTAGTGTAATGAACCTAATGGCTAAGCCTTCTTTAGATTATTGGAAGTTAACTCAGGCACTTAAAGAATCTTTGACTATGCCAAAAGAAGAAGGAGAGTCTGTAGAATCTTTCATATATAGATGCGCACAAGCATCTAAAGAGATTGGAATGGCCGCTGCAAAAGAAGGTACAAGAATACATGACCTTATAGAGAGAGGCTTCACAGAGAATTATCGAAGTGTTCCTTATGACGCTGTGAAAAAATACCTAGACTCAGCTTATCCTGATCAAGAATGGATAGCTGAAGGATCTTTCTGCTCTGAGTTAGGATACGGAGGTAAAATAGATTTACATTCTAAAGAAGGAATCTTTATAGACTTTAAGACTAAAGATAATATAAAGGAAAAGAAACCTTCCAGCTTAGCTTATGATGAATATGGTATGCAGCTATCTGCCTATGCGCAAGGGTGCGGCTTTGTTGATAAAGTTGAGAGAGTGTCTATATTTATTGACAGGCAAGACATAAGTTACATATCCTGTTACAGGTGGAGAGAAGAAACTCATAGCAAGCACAGAGAAATGTTTAATAACGTACTTTCGTACTGGAAGCTAGTAAAAAACTATGATCCCTCTAGACAAAAGTAAATTTAACTGCTATAATAATAGGTACAATTAAAACTAATGAACAAAAATAAATTAAAACAGATACACAGGAAGACAGAGAGTCTTCTTGTTGATTGGCTAAGAAGCATGGTATCTGATGAAGAAGCTGTTAAAGTTAACACTAAGAATGTCATGCAGTTCATGCCTGAAACAGAGATATACGCTCCAGTTAAATCAGGTATCAGGTGTGTGCCTATGACTCCACGATGGATCAACAAAGAACTAAAGAAGATGTTACAACAAAACAGTAACCTTGATGTTGAAGCCGTTACTCTCAGTGATCTTAATTCAATAGCAAGCAGACAACGAGATGCTGTTCATAGAAGGAATCTAGTAGATGGCAGCGCGTAAGCCTAGAGTACCTCGACCAAAGAAGTATAGAAAGCCTGATGGAAGCTCATACGATTCAATATGGGAAGCAGTGTTACATGAAGGTATACTAAAGTACTGGGAGCATCACACAGAGAAAGTTCCATATGTTACAGAGCATACATACGAGCCAGACTTCTTTAAGATTCTAGGTAAGAAGAGAATACTTCTTGAATCCAAAGGCAGATTCTGGGATCATGCTGAGTACAGTAAGTATATATGGTTGAGAAAAGCTTTACCTAAAAACACTGAGCTTGTATTCTTGTTTGCTAATCCTTCTGCTCCTATGCCGGGAGCAAAGAGGCGCAAAGATGGTACTAAAAGATCTCATGCAGAATGGGCTGAAACAAATAACTTCAGATGGTATAGTGAAGAAAGCATACCAGCAGCTTGGATAGATTCTAAAGCTAGAAAGACTGAAGAGTACAAACAACGAACTGATAAGACAAACTTGGAGATGCAATGAAAAGCATTGATGACGCAACACCAGAAGAGTGGAATAACTTAAACAAAAAAGATACAGAAGAATGGGACGGGCCTAATGATCACCCTGTATACGGTGAAAACATATCTGATAATCGCTTGGGTAAATCATATTCTAATTTAATAAACACTATGGTAGATCACCCACCTCATTATAATAACGGCCATGTAGAGTGCATAGAAGCTATTGAAGCAATGCTTACGCCCGATGAGTTTATAGGATACCTACGTGGAAACTCTCTGAAGTATCGCTGGAGATTCAGATATAAAAATAAACCTATTGAAGACCTACGAAAGGCCCGTTGGTATGAAGAGAAGCTCATGGCTTTTCTGATGGAGAATCAGGATGTCTTGGGATAGGAAAGCAGAACGAACTGAAAGGTTTAACAAACGTAAACAATCTAAGAACAAAGCACGTACCAAAGGGTACAGGCAGTCGCAGTTAAGAGAGAAGGAAGATATAGATGACATTAAAAATTGGGAAGATGAATTATTTAGGGATAGAGATTGATTACGATAAAGAAGAATTACTGAATGAGTTCTCTTTAGAAACTTTAAAAGACAGATACTTTTGGGAAGATGAAACACATGCTCAAGAAGCTTTTGCAAGGGCCGCTGTATATGGCGCTACTTATCAAGGATATACTAACTTCGATCTTGCGCAGCGACTTTATAATTACGCAAGTTCTAATTGGTTCATGTTTAGCACTCCTATCCTTAGCAACGGGGGAACAAAACGTGGTTTACCTATCAGTTGCTTTCTTAATTATGTTCCTGACTCAAGGCGTGGTTTATCTGATCACTATGATGAGAACATTTGGCTTGCAAGCGGAGGTGGAGGTATCGGCGGGTATTGGGGCGATGTTCGCAGTAATGGCGTATCTACTGCTAACGGTAGTCAGTCTACTGGTAGCATACCATTCATGCATGTTGTAGACAGTCAAATGCTTGCCTTCAATCAAGGCGTTACAAGGAGAGGATCTTATGCTGCGTACATGGATATTAGCCATCCAGAAATTGAAGAGTTCGTTGCTATGCGAAAAACTACTGGTGGTGACCTTAATCGCAAATGTCTTAATCTTCATAACGGCGTTACTATTAATGATGAGTTCTTATATTCTGTCCAACATGACCTTCCTTGGAGGCTCATAGATCCTAAGTCAAAGCAAGCTATAAAGACTCTATCAGCTAGAGACTTATGGTGGCAGCTAGTCCACACCAGAGCAGAAACAGGTGAGCCTTATATTGTTAATCTAGATAGGTGTAATGAGTTTCTTCCTAAGAAACAGAAAGAACTAGGGCTGAAAGTAATACAAAGTAATTTATGTTCTGAGATAACCCTGCCTACGAGCGAAGAAAGAACAGCAGTATGCTGCCTATCTAGTGTTAACTTAGAATACTTTGATGATTGGAAAGATGAGGAGATGTTCATAAGTGATCTGGTTACTATGCTGGATAACACACTAGAACATTTTATCAATAATGCTTTAGCTATTGATGGTGATATACATAACTATAAAATAGATAGTTTGGAGGACTTTGAAATTGAAGTGGACAGAGACAAAACAGGCTTTGCAAAAGCCGCTTATAGTGCATATAGAGAACGTGCGATTGGCCTTGGTGCGATGGGCTTTCATTCTTATCTTCAACGTAACGGACTCCCTTTTGAAGGAATGTACGCTTCCAGCTTTAACAATAGAGCCTTTAAACACATCAAGGAAAGAGCTACTGCGGCAAGCGTACAACTTGCTGGATCTAGGGGCGAGGCTCCTGATATGGTTGGCGATGGTCTTCGTAACTCACATCTGCTTGCTATTGCTCCTAATGCCAGCAGTAGTATTATATGTGGTGGAACGAGTCCTAGTATTGAGCCTACGAGGGCTAACGTATTTACGCACAAGACTTTAACTGGTTCATACAAAGTAAAGAACAAGTACTTAGAAAAGCTTCTGGATGAGAAAGGAATAAATACAGAAAAAACTTGGAAAGACATTGCAGCTAATGAAGGATCTGTTGCATTTATAGATGTACTATCTCAGGAAGAAAAAGATATATTTAAAACTGCTCCTGAACTAAATCAGATTTGGATTGTTGAACATGCCTATCAACGACAGAAGTATGTATGCCAAGCTCAATCAGTAAACTTATTCTTTATTCCACCACCAGCTACAGCGGAACAGGAGGTACACGATGAGTATCTGGAGTATATTAATAGCGTACATTGGGCAGGAGCTAACAAACTCAAATCTATGTATTACCTACGCTCTAATGCAGCTAGAAATACAGAGAATGTTAACATCAAAATACCAAGAATTAACTTAGAAGAAGGGGAGTGCTTAAGCTGTGAAGGTTAAATTATTTTTATTATTGTTATTATTACCCGCCTGTGCTACTGATGGCACACAACGAAGCAAGTGGGACTACTACAAACCTGAGAATGTTAAATGCGTAGATAAAGACATCAAAATATGTAGGCAGTATGGGCCTCATTTGATCTGTCAATGCGTTAGTAAGGGGAAGTATGTCTAAAGATTCTTTTGAAGATTGTAAATATTATATATGGGAAGAAAACAAACTTGTTGACTGCAAAGATTTTAAATCTTACTACG
>Ga0209336_10000660_pt1 | contig 17488 bp, 24 predicted proteins | sample LinPmetageLP32_FD_184042 | JGI IMG/M metagenome (GOLD analysis project Ga0209336, IMG submission 184042) | Marine viral communities from the Pacific Ocean - LP-32 (SPAdes) (version 2) | ecosystem: Environmental > Aquatic > Marine > Oceanic | place: Pacific Ocean | collected 2009-08-23 | reverse complement strand
GATCCGATTAGCAAATGGTCAGAGTGTCGCAGTTGCAAAGTCATATTATATATAAAGTAGTTGTTCTATATATCGAACTTTATTCGGTGTAATACCTGTCAATATGGTATATTGTCGCACCCCTGTGACATAAGGTCGCACCTTTTTCAAGGCGTTGTGACCCCTACGATTTTCACGCATCTTTATTTCTGATCTGATTGTACCACCAATCGGTGATTAGGCAATCGGCGTATTGTCGCAGACCATCTGATAAGGGGTGTGACCCCTTATCGCATAGTCTCCTGTGCTATATTGTCGCAGGCTTCGGGTAGGTTAGCCACATTTTGCCAACCTTGTTGATCTGATACAGGTGCGACTTTTTGGTTCGCTTACTGTGTGTGGCAATCTGTCTCATCATCTCTGTTCTAGTTCTGCTTGATAGTCTAAATACTTTTTTTTCCATTTTGTTCTCCTTGTTTAACTGTTTCCATTAGATCAGAAATAAACTTTAATACCATAGGACAGAGTGACGCAGGGAAAATGGTGATAAACTTGAGCCGTAGTTTTCAAAAAAATAGCCGTAGTTCTACAAGTCAGCCGTAGTTGAGCCGTAGTTAGGATATGGTGGGACATATGCTCAACCCCCACCCCCAAAAGTCTGGCGACTGCGCTACACACATATGCAGGTCAAAAAATTTTAGCAAAATTTTAGACTTTTTTTTATTGACAGCTAGAGACACTAGGATTTCGCGTGCCCCTTTCTTTATGATAATGATTTAGTCGAGGGAGCACATCGAGTGAGGGCGATGTTTTAAAGCTCCCTCTTTTACAGGAGACTCGCGTGAAACGAGTTATGTGAATGGTACCATGTCAGCCCTTGCTAATTCAAGGGTTAATGTGTTATAATTTTTTTATGGCAAAGAACGAAAAAGGGTTGACAGACCGCCAGGAAATTTTCTGTGCTGAGTTTATTAAAGACTTGAATGCGATAGCTGCGGCTAAGCGTGCGGGTTATGGTAAGCTATCGGCCGAACGAAATGCGTACAAATTTCTTAAGCACGAAGCAATCCGTAAAAGAATAGAAGAACTAAAAGAAACATCCTTCAAACGTGCGGCAATTGACGCAGATGATATCTTGAGACGCTTAGTGAGAATTGCGGATCGAACAGAACAAGAAGGAGATTTCAATGCGGCCATTCGTAGCTTAGAGCTATTGGGTAAACACAAAGCATTGTGGACTGAGAAGACCGTCAATGAAACTACAATCATGAATGCATTTGCATCAGGCAACTCTGATGAAGATATCGAACGTGATGTGGAGCGCCTAAAAAGAATTGCAACGCCAAAACTTAAAATTGTATCAGGAGAAACAAAATGATTTTAACACCCAACCTAGAACCATATACAGGCGACGAACCCATAGATATTTATTCACAACTAATATTATGGGGCGGTCTTGGATATATCAAGTCAGAGTAAACTAGCAGATAGAGATGCCGCCACAAGGCTGGCAGTCAAGCAGGCGCGAGATGATTTACTATCATTCGTGATGCTTATGAATCCTTCATTCAATGTGGGACCGCATCATCGTTTGCTTTGTGATCAACTCATGGGACTCGAGAGAGGTGAAACCGATAGGCTTATGGTCTTCGTTTCTCCTCGTTCATCTAAGTCATTAATCACTTCAACGTATTTCCCCGCTTGGGCGCTAGGTCGTAATCCTTATTGGCAAGAGATAGCAGTATCTCACTCCGATGACCTAGCTACTAAGTTCGGTAGAACGATTAGAGATATTATTAATACTACAGCGTTCGCAACAATATTCCCTAAAGTAAAAATTCGTAAAGATAATAGAGCGGCAAACTCCTGGGCGCTAGAGACAGAAGGAAAAGTAGCAGGAAGTTTCTTAGCTGCTGGTTCTGGATCTGGTATAGCAGGTTTTGGTGCCCACCTCGCGGTCATTGATGACCCTATATCAGAACAAGATGCGTTCTCTAAGACAAGACGAGAGCAATTAAACGACTGGTACGCTTCAGGTTTGCGTACAAGGCTTATGCCTGGTGGTAAAGTTGTGATTGTTATGACAAGATGGCACGAGAATGACCTGGCGGGGCACCTATTGAAGCAACAAGACGCGTCACCCCTGGCAGATAAGTGGAATGTGGTGCGGATTCCTGCGCTAAATACGTCTGAATCTGCAGATCAACTAAAAAATGCACGCAAAGCTTTGATTAATCAGGGCTATCTAGAAAAAACCTACCCAAAACCAAAGATTGGCGAGTCATTTTGGCCTGCACCCGACAGACCTGCAGGGTTTTGTTGGACAACAGAGGATATTGTGCGTACAAAAAACAATACTCCCCCATTTAAGTTTGATGCTCTCTACTTACAGGCACCATCATCGGAATCTGGTGGCATAATCCAAGTAGATTACTGGCAGGACTGGTCAAGTGAAGACCCACCCGAGTGTGATTTTATTATTCAGTCATGGGATACTGCATTTTCTACAAGAACTACAGCAGATTACTCTGTTGTAACTACATGGGGCATATTTAAAAAAGATGACATTAGTTTAGCCAACATGGTTCTACTAGGAATGGAGAAAGGCCGTTGGGATTTTCCAACACTGCGAGAAAAAGCAGTAGAAAAATATATTAAGCACAGCCCTGACTCTATAGTAATTGAAAAGAAAGCTTCAGGTCAATCATTAATACAAGATTTAAGATTAGCTGGTTTACCTATACAGGAATATCAACCAGATAGGGACAAAGTTTCTAGAGCGTACGCAGTTAGTTCTTTATTCCATAACTCAAGAATTTATGCACCACTAAGTAAGGTATGGGCTACAGAAACGATAGAAGAATGTAGGCAGTTTCCTTCAGGTCCTCATGATGACATAGTAGACTCCGTAACACAGGCAGTACTGTACGTAAGAAATGGTGGTTACTTAGAACACAGTGATAATTCATGGCTTGACTTAGGTGATGAAAATGTATATAATAAGAAACGCAGACGTTTTTATTAAAGGATTGGATATATGGCAATAGAAGAAGTTTTAAATAACCCCACAGGAGAAGAGATTGAAACAGTACGTGATCTGACTCCAGCTGAAGAAGAAGTTATAGTTAATGAAGAAGGTGGCGCAGAAGTTACCCTAGAAGATAAACCACTCATGGAAGAAGCCAAAGCAATGGGCTTGTTTGATGATGAAGATCTTCCTATGGATGTACAAGATCATGACGCTAACCTTTCAGAAATTCTTGAAGATTCAGATTTAAGATTAATAGGTAGAGAATTACAGGATTCATTTGAACGTGATAAAGATTCAAGAGAAGAGTATGACGCTATCGCAGAAGAAGGTGTAGATCTTTTAGGATTTAAATCAGAGGATGCCGATGAGCCATTTCCTGGCGCAGCTTCTGCATCACACCCAGTACTTGCTCAAGCTGTAGTAAAGTTTCAAGCCAAAGCTTATAAAGAATTATTTCCAACAGAAGGTCCTATACGTACACGTATTGTCGGATCACAAACTCCACAAAAAATGGAGCAAGCTAATCGTGTAAGACACTTTATGAATTATCAAACTCAGATTCAAATGCCTGAGTATGGACCTGAACTAGATAGATTATTATTTTATGTTTCTCTATACGGGTCTGCCTTTAAAAAAACTTATTGGGATATTTCTTTACAAAGACCAAGAACAGAATATATTAAAACACAAGATTTTTACATAGACTACTACGCTTCTGATCTGGAGACAGCAGAAAGATTTACACATAAGTATTCAATGTCTATGAATGAAATTAAAAAATATCAAATGAACGGAACTTTTAGAGACATAGATGTCCAAGAAAGCTCTCCATCAGAAAGCAATGCAGAAGATGCATCGAATGAAGTTTTAGGAATAACAAAACCATTTGGAGAAACAGAACGTGTCGAAATCTTAGAGATGCACGTGAACTTAGACCTCCCTGGTTTTGAAGATCCTAACGGGTTGAAATTACCATACATTGTCCACATGACGGATGAGGGAGTAGTGCTAGCTATTCGCAAAAACTGGAATGAGGACGATGTTAAAAAAGAAAAGAAAATGTATTTCACTCACTACTACATGATACCTGGATTAGGTTTTTATGGTTACGGGTACATACACTTAATTGGAGGTTTAACAAAGACAGCAACTTCATCAATGAGACAATTGATAGATGCTGGTACGTTTGCAAATTTACCTGGCGGGTTTAAAGCACATGGACTTCGAGTGCTTGCGCCTGACGAGCCAATCGCTCCTGGTGAGTGGAGAGAAGTAAATAGTCCTGCGGGTGACCTAGGCAAGTCTCTACAGCCTTTACCATTTAAAGAACCTTCAGGTACCCTATACAATTTAATGCAGTATGTTGTTAATGCTGCAAAAGAGTTTGCTGATTCATCTGATAACATAGTAGAAAATGCTTCTAACTATGGACCAGTTGGTACAACCATGGCTTTACTGGAGCAATCCTCAAAGCTATTTTCAGCAGTGCACAAGCGTCTGCATAACGCTCAATCCAAAGACCTGCGAATACTCGCGAGACTAGATCATGAGTATCTTCCTGATACGTATCCTTACGAGGTCGCAGGTGGTGCACAACAAGTTTTCAGAGAAGATTTCAATTTAAAATCAATTGATGTTATTCCTGTCTCTGATCCTAACATGCCAACAGAAGCACATAGAATTGCAAAAGTAAATGCAGTCATGCAGATAGCACAACAAAATCCAAATGCTTATAACATGGAAGCGATTGGCATGGAACTATTTACAGCTATGGGAATAGAAGAACCACAAAGATATTTAAAAGCTAAACAACAACCAGTTACTGCTGACCCTGTTTCAGAAAACATGGCGGCTATGAAGGGGGCACCTTTACAACCAAGGCCTGATCAGAACCATGATGCACATATTGTAGCACATGCTTCTCTCATGAATAACCCTGCATATAAAGAAAACGCACCTATGCTTGCAACATTAGCATCTCATGTACAAGATCACTTAGCTATGAAGTACAGAAGCTCTGTTGTTCAAATGATACAAGATCCTCAAATACAACAAGCAATTATGTCAGGACAACCTTTACCACCTGAAATGGAAAATCAAATTGCTTTACTTACAGCCAATGCTTCTGATTCTATTATGAAACTAGATGAAGAGAAAGCTAAGATTATGTCAGGCGAAAAGAAAAGCGTAGCTGAGCAACAAGTTGAAATACAACAAGGAGACTTAGACTTACGTAAAGCTAAGCTAGCTCTTGATTCTAAAATACATTCAGACGAAATGGGATTAGAAGAAGCTAAACTTATGATTGATGACGAGAACACTGACTTAGAAAGACAACGTAAAGAAGCTAAAGATGCTATGGATTTGGCTAAATCAGGAATACAAAAAGCAAAGGTAATGATTAAAAGAGAGGGAATGTAATGCCTAAAGATCCTAGACTAGCAAGACTTGGAGTATCTGGATATAATAAACCAAAGCGTACTCCTAATCACCCAAAGAAATCTCACGTAGTAGTTGCCAAAGAAGGTAACAAAATTAAAACAATTAGATACGGCGAACAAGGAGCTAGCACTGCTGGTAAACCTAAAGCAGGCGAATCAGCTAGAATGAAAGCTAAACGTAAATCATTTAAAGCAAGACATGGTAGAAATATTTCTAAAGGTAAAATGTCTGCAGCATATTGGGCGGACAAAAGTAAATGGTAAGTAAGTACGAATATAAACTTGAAAGAGTAACTCTTAACTTATTAAACCGCTTTCAAAAAATACTTGACTTAATTACATTAGGAGTTTATCACATAAGAAAATTAGATAAGACAGGAATTATGCTAACTATATTAGTTGTATGTTGGTTTTTGTTTATGATTAATTTTGATAAAATACCTTTTAACACATGAAACAATTATTAATTATTTTATTTGTATTTGGAGCATTATCTACATGCACTTTTAATGTAGCAGATGCAGCAGATAGCAATACCGTGTCATCAACCGTTGTTACAAACAACACACCACCTACAGCTAATAGTCCAAGTGTGGTAGTAAATAATTCAGACGTATGTACTAGTGGGTATTCTGGAAGTGTACAAACTCAAGTCTTAGGTATTAGTTCAGGTGTAACTATAACAGATGCTAATTGTGAAATGATTAAGCTATCTCGTAGTTTATTTGGTATGGGTATGAAAGTGGCTGCAGTCTCTACGCTCTGTACTGATTCTAGAATTTTTGATGCAATGTGGATGGCAGCTACATACTGTCCTTACATGGGAGCTATTGGTGAAGACGCTAAACAAGGTTGGTTAGATAACAAGAATATGGTACCTGAAGGTAGTCAAGTATTTGCAGCTATAGCTAAAACAGAACAAGAACAAAAAATTAAAGAACAACCTAAAAAAGAAGGACATGATGATATTAAGAAATATATTCTTGGTGGTATTACTCTCCTGCTTTTACTCTAATCTCTACGCAGTCTGCACTACAGAAACCACTGGTCTTTGTACTCCAGGGACAACTAGTGAAACATCAGGCTCAGAAGTCACAGACACTATAGTAACTAATCAAGATTCAGGAGACATTTTAGATGGCTCCAATGGCTATGTAACTTCTACTAAAGAAGGTGATATGGATAGTGATTGGGGTGGACAGGGACCTGCTAGTATACCAAGTGGTAATTCTTGTTATGGATTAGGTACAGATAAATGCGCACAAATTAGAGGTAGTGGAAACACAACTTCAACTATGGGCGTATCAGGTATGGGTACGACTTTTATTAATACTATTAATATATCTGATCTCACTATTACACACGGTGGCGAAACTAATTATACAATTAAAGTAGATAAACAAGATCCTGCTGATCGTATCTACATGCATGTAACAGGGAGGTATGGGGGCACAGAAGTTTTTGCAGGTACTGATGTACTATCTGAAAGTGGTATAACATCTGGCTATCAACAATACTCAGGAAGTTTTGATTTTGCAGGGGCTATAAATTCTATAGTAGTAGAAATAGGAGGACGTGATATCTCTCTCGCAGTGGGACCAGTCTTCGATGATGTTTCAATCAACATACTTTATAATGTAGTAACCACAATCGTTAATCAACAGATACAAGAACTTGAAGAGTTTTTAGTTTTAGACTATGGTCAAGATGTAAATGATGTAGCTGAAATGATCTTTGATAATAATAAAGTTACAGATGATTTTAACTTTCAACCTATAGAAGCACCTGTAGAAGAGTTTTCTTTTGAGTCTGTGGAAATGGAAATGCAAGAGTTTGAGATGGACTTTCAAACGGATATGGATATGAACATGGAGTACGATATGCCTGACATTGTTATAGTACCTACAAACATGGACATGGATATGGAAATGCCTATGGAGATAACAGTCTCTTCAGTCGAAATGGATATTGAAATGGAGATGGATATTCCAGAACCTGAACAAATGGAGGTAGTAAATATTGAACCAACAGAAGAACCTATTGTGGAAAATACTATGGATAATGAACCTACTGAACCTGAACCCGAAACCGTTCAAGAAGATATATCAGAACCAGAAATGGAACCTGAACAAGAGCAACCTGAAGAAGTCGAAGAAGCAGAGCCAGAAGAAATTAAACAAGAGACAAAAGAAGTTGCACCCGAACCAGAACAAGAACCAGAGCCTGAGCCTGAAGAAGTAGAAGAACCTAAGAAAGAACCTACGGCTAAACAGAAAGCGGCTACAAAAATTGTTAAAGATATGGGAGATAAAGGTAGGTATGAAGCAGGCAATCAATTAAAAACTTTAATAGTTATGCAAGTGTTGGGAGATACAAAAACTTTTTTTGATTCTCAAAAGATGTTACAAGACACAGAAGGGTTCTTTACAAATGACTCATTACCTGATACAATACTGACTAGTAATAATATTGCTCAGTACATGCTATTTGGAAAAAGTAATACAACAATGGAGAGGCTAATAGATAGCCAATATAAATAATGACACCAAAACAAAAAGATTTATTAAAGAAACATTCTGTACATCACACAGCAAAGCACATGTCAACTATGAAAAAAGAAATGTCTAATGGTAAAACATTTACAGCAGCGCATAAGATAGCTATGAAAAAAGTAGGAAAGTAATATGGAAGCTGAATTTGCAGGATTAAAATTTAAAGGAGGTAAGGTCTTTGCTGTCTTACTTGCTCTTGGAACTCTTATTGGTTCTTTGTACGGAGGCTTTGTTGCGTTCAAGGATTATCAAGACATGAAGCAAACCATGTTGAATTATACTGCCCCTGATTTAAGCTCGTTCGATAAACAACTTACTGTTCTTCAAACCGAAATAGATATGGTTATGCAAGAAATGACTATGTTACTTGGTGAAGTATCTCTTATATCTGACGTAGCCAATGAATTAAAAAATGACCTTCGCACAGATTTACGCAGAGTTGAATCTATAATCGAAGATGTAGAACAAAATCAGAAACAAGATTCAAGAGAAAACCAAGCAGATATAAAGTTTGCTATTAAAGATATTAAAGATGAAATGCAACAGCTTGAGAAAAAGATTACTGATATCATACAAAAGACTTTAGCTAATCCTTTAGCTGGCATGAAGTAGTCTTGACATTCACACACTAATTACTATATAATAAATACACAATATAATTGAGTAGGGGTATTTAAACGTGCCCCTCCTTTTTACAGGAGGATCAATGTTAGACCAAACAAAAGTATACAAAGAACGAATGACTAAAGTTTTGAGTGAGGCTATAGAAGTCAACAATACTCAATTAGTAAATGGGAGTGCAGAAGATTATGCCAACTATAAATATTTAGTAGGTGTAGGACAAACTCTGGCAGATATGAAAGATCGTCTGCATACAGAGTACAATAAGCTATATCAAGAAATAGCAGGAGGCACAGATGAGTAAAGAACTACCAAAACCACAGGGTTATAGAATGTTATTAAAACCTTGGGAACCACTAGAAAAATCAGCTGGTGGAGTAATACTTTCAGAACAAACAAGAGACATGATTAGGTTTGCTTGTGTGGTATCTGAAGTAATAGAGATGGGTCCTGAATGTTACAAGGACATGTCTAAATCAAACACCACGTGGTGTAAGCCTGGAGACTATGTACTAACGGGCAAGTATGTTGGACTAAAATTCAAATACGAAAACGCAGACTATTCTATCATTAATGATGATGAAGTGGTCGCAGTTGTCCCAAATCCAGACAAAATAAAACATAGATAGACACTTGCAAAAATACTACATTATGTGGTATTATGTTGACACAGCGTATAAACGCAGTTCGCAACTGACGGAGGCAATATGATAGAAGAACCAAAAGAACCGATTAACCAAGAGGAAGAACTCGAAGTTGTAATCGATGAAGAAGGCCAAGTAGAAAAGTCTTCTGAAGAGCCTAAAGCTCCAGAACAAGAAACTCCCAAAACTGAAGAACCTGAAGAAGAAGATGTAGCAGATGAAACTGCTGACGAATCTGCTGAAGAGACTGAAGAAGAGGAAGGATCTGAAGACAAGAAACTATATGGCAAACGAGCTGAGAAGCGGATTAAAAGATTAGTTAAACAGAGGAAAGAACTTGAAGAAAAACTTGCTGCTCTTGAAGAAGAGAAAGTAAAATTCAAAAGGGAAAACCAGGAACTAGTTGGAAAGTCTGCTGATTCTGAGCTGGCTGCGGTTACGCAGTACGGTGACAGACTGAAGGCTCAAGAGAGAGAAGTATTAGCTTCTCTTCGTACTGCTAAAGAAGCAGGTGATGTTGATAAAGAAATAGATGCTACTGATAAATTAGCCTCTATTAAAGCTGAAGCATTAGTTGTAAGGCAATATGAAGAAAGAGCAAAATCAGCTTCTACTAAGCAAAAAGTTTCTGATGAAGAGACTGTTGAACAAGTAGCTCCGCAAAAGGCTCCTGATAGGAAAGCTTTGCAGTGGCAAAAAAGAAACTCTTGGTTTGGCGGAAATAATCAAAGCGAAAAGATTATGACCCAAGCTGCGATGATAGTTCATCAAGAATTAATTGAAGAAGGAATATATCCTGATTCTGATCCTGATGAATACTACAACGAGTTAGACGCTCGTGTACGTACGGAGTTTCCTGAAAAGTTTAAACAAGACTCTTCAGCAAAAAAAGTACAAGTAGTAGCGGGCGGAACGCGCACTTCCCCCAGTGGCAAACAGAAAGTCACATTGACTAAGTCAGAAGTAGAAACTGCCAACAAGCTTGGCGTATCTCTACAAGAATATGCGCGACACAAAATACGCCGTGATGAGTCGGCGAGATAAGGAGTAGATGAATGACACAGGCTACTAAGACAACCCGTAAAACGCGAAGCTCGGGTAATCGCAAGAAAACATGGACACCACCAAGCAAGTTGGATACTCCAGCTGCACCAGATGGTGTACATTATAGATGGGTTCGACATGAACTCCTGAATGAAGATCAATCAGGAAATGTACATGAAAGAGCTCGTCAAGGATACGAACCAGTAAAACCCGATGAACTTGGCGGGAACTGGCAATCGGATGTTTTAGACACAGGAAAGCATGCGGGTGTAGTTAGAAGTGGTGACTTAATTCTTATGAAGGTTGATCAAGAGATCGCTGACGAAAGAAATGAGTACTATGATAACAAGACCAGAATGCAAGAAAGAGCGGTCAACTCTGAATTGCAAAGCAACAATAGCGCTGCTGCACCTATCAGCCAAGACGGATCTTCCTCAGTCACACGAGGCGGAGGAAATAAAACTGCAAAGTTTGACGACTGATAGTAATATTGGTCAGAACTTTGTTTAACTATACTATGGAGGTATAAACATGGCATATGGCCTAAAACCAAAGAAGCACGCTAAAGGTGGTTTAATTAGAACCAATAACTTTAGTGGCCCAAATGGTTACAGAATAGCCGCTACCGCACCATCAGCATTCTTCGAAGGCGATCTCGTGACTTTTTCAGCTGGAAATATCGTAACTGATATGGCCGCTGCAAGTCCAGGAGCAGTCGTAGGAGTGTTTTATGGCGCAGAGTATGTGGACAATGCATCTGGCGAAGTAAAATTTGTTAGATCAATTCCAACAGGAACTGTAGCTAAAGAAAAATACAAAGTGTATGTATACGATGATCCAGATATCATTTTTGAAATGGAAGCTGATCAAGCTGCAACTGCATTAACAATTGCAGATGTGGGTAAAAATCTACAAATCGTAGCAGGACCAACAGGTTCTACAATTACACACAAATCAGGGTTAACCGCTGACTCAAGTACAAAAACAACAACAAACACTTTCCCATTAACTTTTTTGGGTAGTGCAGAGTTGGATGATGCGTACACAGCAGCAGGAACTACAATGGACATAATGGTGAAAATTAATACTCATCAATTTGGACTAGGCGCTACTGGCGTAACAGGTATATAGGAGGATAATAAATGGCTATATCAAGAGCACAAATCCTTAAAGAACTGGAGCCAGGTCTTAATGCTATTTTCGGAACTGAATATAACAGATACGAGAATGAGCATGCCGTCTTGTTCGATGAGGAAACATCAAATAGAGCCTTTGAGGAAGAAGTACTTTTCCCAGGGTTCGGTAATGCAAACGAAAAATTCGAAGGCGCAGCAGTTGAATACGCTGAGTCAGGCGAAGGTTATGTATCAAGATATACACATAACACAGTAGCATTAGCCTTTTCACTAACAGAAGAAGCAATGGAAGATAATCTTTATGATAAGCTTTCAACTAGACTAACTAAAGCATTAGCTAGATCTATGGCTTCTACTAAGCAGCTAACAGCAGCTAACGTTTACAACAATGCGTTTAACGCAGCTGTTGCAGGTGGTGACGGTCAATCATTAGTATCTAATGCACACCCACTACAAAACGGTAGCACAGGTTCTAACAGACCTGCTACTTATGCTGACTTATCTGAGACATCTTTAGAAACAGCTTTGATTGACATCGCTGGATTCACAGATGACAAGGGTATCCCAGTAGCACTTCAAGGTAAGTCTCTACACATTCCAAGACAATTGGTATTTGTAGCAGAAAGACTTATGAAGTCACAGGGTCGTCCAGGTACAGCTGATAATGATATCAATGCTATCAACAACATGGGTATGATTCCTAATGGTTACTACACTAACCACAGGTTCTCAGATCCAGATGCATGGTTCATTAGAACTGACTGTCCTAATGGTTCAAAAATGTTCAACAGAGCAGGAATGTCAACCAAGATGGAAGGCGATTTTGAAACTGGTAACGTAAGATACAAAGCAAGAGAAAGATACAGCTTCGGTTGGTCTGACTGGCGTGGCGTTTACGGTAACTCAGGAGCATAATAACTCAAACTTCGAGTTGGGGGTAATGTAAAAGTGCCCCCTTCTCAAACTTTAATTAACATTGACTAGCATAGCTAGATTACAAAGGAGTAAACAATGGCAAGAACGACATTTAGCGGACCACTTAGAGTAGGTAACGCACAAAAAACAAAGAACCCTGAATTTGCAGGAGCAACAGCTCTTGTAGCATGGGGATATATTCCAGATCCAACAGCGGCTGCAACAACAGAAGTTCAAAAATGGATATTTGGATCAGAAAGAACAGGTAAATTAATTTTACCACCAAACTCAGTTGTATATCGTCTAGAAGTAGATGGATCTGCAACAGGTGGAACTAACCCTACATTTAATTTAGGTTTTAAAAACGCAAATGATTCTACTGAATTTGACGTAGATGGTTTAGTAGTTAATGGTGATGCTGATGGTGATGGTATTATTAAATTTGGAGATGCTACAGCAGGAAATGACTTAGCTACAATCTTACCAGCTAATGGAACTACAGCTAGTAATGATCCAATTATTATTACTGGTGGAGTAGGTAACTCTGCACCAACAGGCGGTAATGTTGCTTTTAGACTTTACTATTTTGTTTGGGACTTTACAAACGGTACTGACGGAAGTCAGAAGTAATTAAAATAATCAAGGGGAGTCTTTTAGATTCCCCTTACACAAGGAGGTTTATATGTCATCAAGTGACGTAAAGTTTAGTACCAGAACTTCAGACGGAAGATTTGGTAAAGACCCACAGGCTACAGATAATTTTCTGGGCAGAGTAAGGGTTCAATATATTCAAGGAGCAGGCGTTGGAAGCTCAACTGTAAAGCTGTATGATGGAACAGATGCTAATGGTATTCTAAGATATCAAGCAGGTTTCGGTACAGAAGGCTTAGATGTCTATGTTCCTAATGATGGTTTAGTTTTTGAAACTGGTGTATTTATAGATTTAACAAACACTACTTCAGTAACTATTGCTTATAATTAATCTTTAACAGGTAAATTATGGCAACATCTGGTACACATACATTTAGTTTAGATACAGCTGAGATCATACAAGAAGCCTATGAGCGTGTAGGTTTTGATGTTAAGTCTGGTTATGATCTAGTAACAGCTAGACGTTCTCTTAATTTAATATTAACAAAGTGGGTTAATGAAGGCGTAAATTTATTTACTATTACCTCTCATATAATTAATCTAACTAAAGATAGTACTACTACCACTGTAGCTGCTGGACAATTTTTAGATATCCTAGATGCATCTGTAAGAGATACAAACAGCAATCCAGTTTCTGATGTTAACTGTGAGAGAATTAGTTTATCAGAATATTTAAATTACCCAACCAAGACGACTAAAGGAAAACCTGTGCAATTTGCTGTGGAAAGAAACAGCCAATTTAAAGCAGCAGGTAGTAATACACACACCATATATTTATGGCCTGTTCCCGATCAAACTTATTATCAGTTAAATACTTGGGCGATAAGATATCCTCAAGATGTAACTGACGCGTATACCGAAAATCCTGACATACCTAGAAGATACTTACCTGCATTGATTAGTGCATTAGCAGTTGAACTTGCTAATAAAAATCCCGCTAAAGTAGATGGGGCACGAAGAGCAGAATTAAAAGCTATGTATGAACAAGAATGGCAATACGCAAAAGAAGAAGATAGAGAAAGAGCAAGCTTTTATATACGACCTAAGATTCGCGGATACTAAGAACGATGGCAAGAAGAGCTTCAGGTAAATATGCATATCTGATAGATGATCGTTCTGGCAGGAAGATACGATACAAAGATGCGAGGACAGAGTGGAGTGGGCTCCGAGTACATAAAAAAGACTGGGAGCCTAAACAAAGTTTATTAGACCCACCTAACCTAGGGCCCGAAGCCACTTCATTAGCAAACCCAAGACCAGATAATGACATAGACAGAACCACTGTAAAACTTGGTACTCTGTTTGGGAGGGGCACGCCACCAACACAAGCAGCCTTCGGTAATGTAATTTTAGGGGCGCAAGAAGATACTTCAGGTCTTGCACTGGCAACAGGTATAGGGCAGTTAGAACTTGCTACTGGTGTAACCTTAGCAGGTATTGCTATAGCTAGTGCCAAAGGTACTTTAACAATTGCTACTGAAGAAAACGCAGACGGCTTAGAATTAACTTCAGAACATGGTGCACTAAGCTTTGGAGCACAAGAAAATTTAGCAGGAATAAATCTTACATCTGCAAAAGGGGATGTTACTAAGTCAGCTTCTTCTAACTTTACCGCAACTGGAATTCCCCTAGCTTCAGCTCACGGTACAAATGGATTAGTTATTGATCTAACAGAAATTCCTCCAGGAATACTATTAGAATCTGGTAGAGGTGATGTATCATTTCAAGCTAGTTCTAATTTAGTTATGACTGGAATAGCAACGGCAAGTGCTAAAGGTGATATAGTTATTAATACACAAAATGACGTTACAGGGTTGCAACTTACATCCGCACGTGGTACAATATCTATCAGTATTGACAACACAGGTTGGGGTGCTCAGTCATGGGGTCAGAATGTTTGGGGAACATAATTAATGGGATTAACATACGTACAACTTAAACAAGGTATTCAGGATTTTTTAGAAAATGCTGCTACAGATTTTACTTCAGCAACAGGTTCAGGAGTAGCTCCTATTGATGTATGTATACAGTTAGCTGAATTAAGGATAGCTAAAGAAGTAGACCTTACTGCATTTAGAAAAGTCGGTACATTCGCAGTAAGTCAATATTCTCCTACAGCAGTCGTTCCAGAAGATTTAATAATTCCTAGATATTTAAGAGTACAGAACGGTGACTTTTTATTGGAGAAAGATGAAACATTTCTAAAAGAATTTACAAAGAATACTAGCACACAATCATTAGCAGGAGTAATAAGATTCTATGCTCTAAGTCAAACTGGTGCTACATACACAGCTACTAACAGACAAACAAATTTCTTGTTCGGACCTATACCAGCCCTTGCAACTACAGTTGAAATAGGGTATACTATGAGAGTTCCAGGCTTATCATCAAGTACGGCTAATACGTATCTTGGAGACAAAGCACCAGACGCTATACTATATGGATCATTGATTGAGGCAGTAGCTTATATGAAAGAGACACCACAAACAATCGAACTATGGCAAAACTATTACAATAGAGCCATACAAACTTTAGCGAATGAAGAACAAGTAAGAATGCGAAACGATGAATTTCGCAATGGTGAACTAACAACGATGCAGAGAGGACAATAAAGCATGGCTATTACATCAGCAATATGTAACAGCTTTAAAGTAGAGATCTTAACGGGTACACATAACTTCACAGCAAGTTCTGGTAACTCTTTTAAGATTGCTCTAATTAAAGCAAACTCCGCACAATCTGGTACATACAATAAAGCAACTACTAATTACACAAACGTAACTGGCAACAGTGACGAACTTGCAAACGGGAATGGATATTCTACAGGAGGAAATACTTTAGTAAGTGCTACCCCTGTATTAAGTACAGATACAGCTGTTTGCGATTTTGCTCAAACAACTTGGAGTAGTGCTACTTTTACAACCAGAGGGTGCATAATATATAACTCATCAGCTTCTAATAAAGCTGTAATGGTTTTAGATTTTGGTGCAGACTATTCAGTTTCTAACGGAACATTTGCAATAGACTTTCCAACACCTAACGCAAGTAACGCAATTATAAGGATTAGTTAATGTCATCTACTTGGAGTGGCGGCGGATTAAATTTACGTTTATTAACCACAGGTGAAAACGATGGAACCTGGGGTGATCAAACGAATGATAATTTAAAACGTCTTGAAAATAAAATAACAGGACGAGCAGCCGTAACGCTATCAGGTACAACACATACATTAACATTTACTGCTAACCCCACATCTTACGCTGACGAAGATGGAAGAAATTTTGTTCTCGACTTCGGTGGATCACCAAGTGGTACTAACACAGTAACTATTCCTGCGAAAGAAACTACTTATGTAGTATTAAATAATACTGCAAATAATAATTCTATTGTATTTACTACAGGCAGCGGTTCAACGTTTACACTTCCTGCAGCTAGAGATGCAATAATTTACTCAGATGGGACTAATGTGCTTAACGCATTAGATAACTTACAAGTAGGTACAATTAATGGAATAGACCCATCTACTTCAGCTACTGCTGGATTTGCTATAGCAATGGCTGTAGCGCTTTAAGGAGAATATAAATGGCACAAAATTTTAGAAATCAAGTGGCTAGAAATACAGGCACAAGTGCTGTAGACATTTTATCACAAGCTAATAGTTATGATACAGTCATTGGTATTAGATGCACTAACGTAGCAACAACTGCAATTAATGTAGATGTATACATTGTTAGATCATCAACCAATTACTTCCTTATCAAGTCAGCACCCATAAGTGTTGGCGGCTCACTAGAGCTAATTGATGGAGGAGCTAAAATTGTTTTAGCTTCAGGTGATAAAATCGCAGCAGTATCTAACACAGCAAATTCATTAGATACAGTAGTTTCATTCATAGACACAATTAGTACATAGGAGTAATACTTGGGATATATCGGAAATACACCTGCTGAAAAATTTCAGACGCTAGATAAACAATCTTTTAGTGTATCAGCCACTACAGGCTATACGCTTTCTAATGCTGTCACAAGTCCACAAGACATCGCTCTTTTCATAAACAACGTCCGTCAAAATCCAAACAGTTCATATTCCGTAAGTGGCACAGCCCTTACATTATCTGCAGCTACTGCTTCAGGAGATACTATGTATTGTGTATTCTTAGGTAAGTCTGTTGGTACAATAGGAGTACCTGCGGGTGGCGTAGGAACCTCACAACTTATTAATAGCTCTGTTACAAGTGAAAAATTAGCACCAGGCGCTGGTGGAACTTCGTGGCAGTCAATTCAAACATCAGCTTTTACTGCTGTTGCAGGTAGAGGTTATCCTTGTAACACAACTTCATCAGCTTTTACAGTTACACTACCTTCATCCGCTAGTGCTGGAGATACAATTCAACTAGTAGATTACGCAGGAACTTTTGCCACTAACAATATTACATTAACTTCTAGTGCAAAAATAAATGGTGGAACATTAAATA
>Ga0209336_10000657_pt1 | contig 17571 bp, 20 predicted proteins | sample LinPmetageLP32_FD_184042 | JGI IMG/M metagenome (GOLD analysis project Ga0209336, IMG submission 184042) | Marine viral communities from the Pacific Ocean - LP-32 (SPAdes) (version 2) | ecosystem: Environmental > Aquatic > Marine > Oceanic | place: Pacific Ocean | collected 2009-08-23 | reverse complement strand
GTTTTCGTTTTTTGCAAATACAAAAAAGCTCAGGAAAATATGAGAAAACAAAAAGTCACAAGTAAAGAAACGCAGATCGAAGCGGCTCGAAAAGCGCTCGGAAACATTGCAGCTCCAGCGACAGTTCCTCTCGAGGACTTGGACTTGCCATTTTTTAAAGCGGTAATAGAAGAGTTTGCTCGAAGCGAATGGACCGACCACCAGCTAGAGATCGCTGCAATGATGGCCCGGACAATGCGCGACCTCGAAGAAAATCAGCGAGAGCTCAGAGCTGAGGGTTATATCACAGTACGTCCGAGTAATGGGACGACTGTTGAGAACCCAAGAGCACGAGTTGTCAAAAGTTTAACCGGAGATTTGCTGTCATTACGGCGGAGCCTGGGCGTCCATGCGCGTGCGAGAGCTGAGCCTCGAGAGGCTGGTCGCAATAGTCAAATTTTGAAAGGCTATGAGGCAAACAATCCGCTTGAGGATGATTTGCTCGCGAGGCCAAATTGAAGCGAAGCGAAAAGATTATAAAATTTATCGAGCGCTATTGCGTAGCGCCCGAGGGACAGTTTGTCGGGAAACCTATAAAGCTCCTACCATTTCAGAAAAAATTTATAAAAGAGGTTTATGATAACCCGGCCGGGACTTCCCGAGCTTATTTATCTGTTGCACGAAAAAACGGAAAGTCCGCTTTAATTGCTTCGCTGGTTCTGGCTCATCTGGTCGGACCGGAGGCAAGACAAAATTCGCAAATAATATCTGGCGCTCGATCGCGAGACCAAGCATCACTTGTGTTTAAACTTGCTGAGAAAATGGTCCGGCTAAGTCCCGAGCTTATGAAGCTTGTTCGAATAGTGCCGTCCCAAAAAGTTCTAATCGGTCTGATGATGAACGTTGAATACAAAGCAATAAGCGCCGAAGCTGGAACGGCACATGGTCTATCGATGTCCCTGGCAATTTTAGATGAGGTCGGCCAGGTTCGCGGCCCGGTCGATCCCTTCATCGAGGCGATCGAGACAGCTCAAGGCGCTCACGAAAATCCGCTGTTGATTGCGATCTCGACACAAGCGGCTACGGATGGCGACTTGTTTTCGATATGGCTCGATGATGCTGCAAACGCAAACGATCGGAGAATTGTTTCGCATCTCTACACGGCTCCGTTGGAGTGTGAAATAATGGACCGCTCGGCCTGGCGTAAAGCAAACCCGGCGCTCGGAAAGTTTCGCTCGCGTTCTGACCTCGAGGATTTTGCGACCCAAGCTGAGCGGCTCCCGGCAAAGTCAAACTCGTTTCGCTGGCTATATTTAAATCAACGCATCGAAGCACAGTCTCCATTTCTGTCTCGAGCTGAATGGCAACTTAACTCGGGCGCTCCAAATGTTGAGCCTGGCGATACTTGCTTTGCTGGATTGGACCTCTCGTCCTCGAGAGATTTGACGGCGCTCGTTTTAGTATTTCCCAAGGACGACAAGTTTCATGTCGTGCCGTATCTATGGTTGCCCGAGGATGGATTAAGAGACAAGTCTCGAGAGGCAAAAATTCCATATGATTTATGGGCCGATCAAGGTTACTTGCTCACGATCCCAGGCCCGGTAATTGTCCCGGAGGTTATTGCTCGAGCCGTCGCTGAAATCGCAGATACATATGATCTTGTAAATATGGCTTATGATCGATGGCGGATAAACGACTTCCAAAGGGAGCTCGATAATATCGGCGCGGTAATACCGATGAAGTCATTCGGTCAAGGTTTCAAAGATATGGCTCCGGCTGTCGATAAGCTCGAGCAACTTGTCGCGGAGCGTCGGCTTCGACATGGCGATCATCCGGTTCTCAATATGTGCTCGTCGGGCGCGGTCGTTCAAACCGATCCAGCCGGTAATAGAAAATTAAATAAGTCTAAAAGCTATTCAAAAATTGATGGTCTCGTTGCTCTGGCGATGGCCCTCGGAGCGATGGCTGGTGAAGAAACACAACCGAGCGTTAGTCCCTGGGATGATCCCGACTATCGGCTTTCGGCATAGAGGGAAAATCTCATGGGCGTTTTTGATATATTCGGCAAGGCTGAGGCTCGGTCGATTGAGAACCCGAGTGTCCCGGTAAGCGCCGACAACTTTTTTCAATTGATGGGTTTTAACTCATACGGAACAAGCGCCGGTGTAACTGTTAATATTGAGACAGCTCTCGGAGTTCCAGCGGTTTGGTCGGCGGTTAACTTTATCTCTGGCACGTTGGCCGGGCTTCCATTGGAAGTATATCGAGGCAACGAGCGCGTTTCCAGTGGCGTCGGAGGTTGGCTCGATCGAGCGGTCAATCCAGAAATGACAAGTTACGACTGGAGAAAATACACGTTTGAGCAAATTCTAACCGGCGGACGTTCGGCAACATTAATTATTAAAAGCCTGGCCGGAGAAGTAACTGATCTCGTGCCACTTAATCCGGCTGATATTACAATATCTGAAACGATAGAAAACGGATATCGCTCAAAGCAATATAGAACTAAATCCCAAGTTTATTCTTCATCAGAAATTATTGATTTAACTTTTATGATCAAAGCAAACCAGCTCGATTTTCGCGGGCCAATAATGCAAAATCGGGATGTAATGGGTTTGGCTATTGCGGCCAGTATGTACGGATCAAAAGCATTTCAAAGCGGCGGCATTCCTCCGGCGGTGTTGCAAGGACCGTTTAATTCTGGAGCCTCCGCGTCTCGAGCGTCCGAGGATGTAGCGGCGGCGACTGCTAAGTTAGCGCGAGAAGGTCGGCCGATCATGGCGCTCCCTCTTGGGCATGAATTGAAATCGATCGGGTTCTCTCCGGACCAAATGCAGCTCCTCGACTTGCAACAATTTTGTATCGAGCAAATTGCCAGGATATACAGCCTCCCTCCGATTTTTCTCCAGGACTTATCGAAGGGTACTTACTCAAATGTCGAGCAACAGGATTTGCATTTTGTAAAGCATACGCTCCGCCGTTGGATTGAGCAAACCGAGCAAGAAATGAACTTAAAATTATTCGGTCGAACGAGTGATATGAGCGTCCGTTTCAATGTCGATAGTTTACTTCGAGGCGATCTTAAAACCCGGATGGAAGCACATTCGCAAGCAATTATGAACGGCGTCAAAACGCCTAATGAAGTTCGAAAAGCTGAGGGGCTTGAGCCGTTGCCTGGTGGAGACGACTTGATGATCCAGGGCGCGACAGTACCGATTACGATACAAGGCGGATCAAATGTCGAAGCCGAATAAAATTTTTGAAAATGAGGACGATAGAATGAATGAGAGAACCGAGGATCGACACATTCAACAAATTACAGAAACCGAGGATCAAGTCATAATCGTGTTTGGCAAGTCGGATGAATACGTTGAGGAAAGTGAGAACGATATGGACGAGGCTGGTTATAAAAAGAAAAAAGACAAATACAAACGAGAAGCGCGGCAAGTTGCAAATCTAGAGGTGAGAAGCCTCGACGATAACACTGTAACTGTTGAGGGATATGCCGCCGTCTTTAATCAAGAAACAACAATCGGCGGACAATGGCGAGAGCAAATAGCTCCTGGTGCGTTCTCTGATGCGCTCAATCGAGATGATGTTGTGTTTCTAATTAACCATGACGGTTTGCCATTAGCTCGAACCCGGAGCGGAACTCTTGAGTTATCAGAGGACGATCACGGTTTAAAAATGAAAGCAAGCCTGGACATTACTGATCCAGACGTCCGCTCGATCGTTCCAAAAATGCGACGAGGCGATCTCGATAAAATGAGCTTTGCATTCATGCCGACGAGACAGAAATGGAACGATGCTGATGAGATGCCTCTCCGGACAATTCAAGAGGCTAGTTTGTTCGATGTCTCGATCGTGACAACTCCAGCGTATGCCGGGACCGATATAGGTCTTCGAAGTTTACAAGAATATCAAGAACGCAAAACCGGGGCGAATGTTGCCCGGCGTTTGCGAATGAAATCCAAATTACTGAGATAGGATCGGGGCTCCCGATCTTAGCCCATTTCCTCCCCGGCCCTTGGGCAAGGCCAAATTCAAAGGAGACGTAATGTCTGATCTAAAAACCATTCGGGAGCAAATCGCTAAATTAGCGACTGAGGCCCGAGAAAAGTTAAACGAAGTTGATAAGAACACAACTGAAGAGAGATCGGTTGAGATCGAGCGCGAGTTCGATGCGATGATGGCAGAGACCGAAAAGCTAGAAGCTCGAGCCAATCGAGAGGAAAAGCTCCAAGCGTTGCAAGCAAAAATGGCAGAACCGGATACATCAAAAATCCCTACAATCGAGGGTCGTGATACACCGGCCGTTGATGCTGGTCTTGATATGGATTATCGCCATGCTTTCCATGAGTACATCAACGCCGGTGAGAGTAATATTAGCTCCGAAGTTCGGAACGTATTAAAAAGAGCTCAAACGGTTGGAACAAATACGGCCGGTGGTTTTACCGTTCCGGTCGAGATGGCAACGTTCATCGAACAATCTATGGCGGCAACTGGTCCGATGTATACGAGCAATCTTTTCTCTGTCATCAACTCAACTAATGGAAACCAGTTAGACGTTCCAACTTTGGACGATACCGCGAAAGTTGCGGTGGCTCATACTGAAGGCGGAGATCCAACGGATGATGGAGGCAGCGACGCTGTTTTCTCTTCCAAAAATGTCGGGGCATTTGCTTTTAATTCTGAATTTATCAGATGGTCCATCGAGCTCAATTCCGACAGCATTTTAAACATGGAGCAACTCCTAGCACAGTTAGTCGGTGAACGTTTGGGACGTATCGCAAACAGCAAATTGACAACTGGAAGCGGCTCCAGCGATGTTGAAGGGATCGTTACAAATTCGGCGGCTGGTAAGACAGCGGCAAGCGCGACGGCTATTGCAGCGGACGAGATCATCGACCTCATTCACTCAGTCGATCCAGCTTACCGAAGTTCAACATCGACCGCTATGATGATGAACGATAGCACGCTGGCAACGATCAGAAAGCTAAAGGATGGAAACGGGAACTACTTATGGCAAATGGGAAACTATCAAGCCGGTATTCCACAAAACATTCTTGGATTTCCAGTCGTTGTTAACCAGGCAATGGACAGCATAGCGACCGCAAAGAAAACAATTCTTTTCGGCGATATGTCAAAATTTTATGTCCGCAAAGTTGGCGGTCCATCAATCCAGGTGCTTACTGAAAGACACGCCCCAGACCGCAGTATACTTGGCTTTATTCGTTTTGATGGCGTTCTAACAAATACCGCTGCTATTAAGCATTTGGTTCAAGCATAATACCTCGGAGGGCGTTCGCGCCCTCCTCCTAACTAGGAGCGAAAAAATGAAATTGAAACTATTACAATCGATGGCCGGAATAAGTTTTTCTCATAACCGGGGAGATATTATAGAGGTCGCAAACGACGAAGAGGCAAAGAGATATATCGAGCTTGGTGTTGCTGAGCCGGTAGCTGATGAGCCTAAGAAAATTGAAACCGCGACAGCTAAAACTCCGGCAAAGAAAACCGCCGTTGATAATGTTGTTGAGGAGTAAATAAGTTGACGCTTAGTCTGCAGCATCGAGTTGAGCTTGTAACAGCTCCAGCAAATGAACCGGTTTCATTGTCTGAGGTAAAAAGTCATTTGCGCGTAGAGCATAATGATGAGGACGCTTTAATTGCTCGATTGATTGGAGCGGCTATTGATTACATCGATGTAACCGGAGCGCTCGGCCAGGGCATGATAACTCAAACTTGGGGCGAGTGGTTTGGTGCTAATTTGGGAACCGTTCGGCTTTCGCTCGGTCCTATCCAAAGCGTTACTGCAATCAAATATTATGACACCAACAATGCTTTGCAGACTGCAACGCTTTCAGACTTTTTTATTCTAGGTCGGCCAGGTCATACAACTTTGAAGCCGAAGTCTGGTTTTAATTGGCCGGTCGCATTTGCTCGAGATGATGCAATTAAGATTGAATATGTTATCGGATACGGAACGACGCCTGGATCAATTCCACAAACGGTAAGACATGGCCTAATGATGCTTGTCGGTCACTGGTATGAAAATCGAGAAAATGAATTAGTTGGCACGATCTCGAAAACTTTACCGCATGGGTTTGAAGCCTTAATGGATAACGTTCGCGGAAATTGGTATGGCTAGAGCTGGACTAATGCGAGAGCCGATAACGTTTCAGCGAATGGCTCCAACGACAGATGTTTACGGAAACACAACTGGAACGTTTACCGATCACTTACAACGCCTGGGCGAGCTTAATGAGCGCGTCGGTCAACAAAGAACAGAGCAAGGTGTTTTGACGGACGTTAGTCGGGCAAGTTTAAAAGTTCGCAAAGATACATCGACAAACACAGTTACAATCGCAGATCGCGTTGTTGCACGAAATACAAACTGGTCGATCCGATCAATCTCACAATTCGACGCAAAAGGGACAGTGCTAGAAATGATGTTGGAAAAAGGTGTAGCAACGTGAAGTTCAAGGGGACTTTGCGAACTAAGGAGATACAAGCGGCCTTTAAAAAATTACCTGGTGCATATAAGAAAAACATTATCGTCGCTCAGGAAAAGACAGCAAAAGAAGTTTTAAAGTTTATGAGGATCATGGCTCCAGGTGATGCAAACACAAGTGGAGAGCTGAAAGACGGAATGTATATTCAAAAAGACAATAACGGTCTTAGGATATCAGCGGAAGCGGCGCAACCAAACAAGGAAGACCAAATCAAAGCTGTCGCGATCCATGTCGGGCGAACCAGGGGCGATAGAGGAACAACGGTCGGCATTCCGTTTGTTGGTCGAGCCCGACAGCTCGGAAAACAAAAACACGTTGGCAGAATGAATAGAGCTCTTTTAAACGCTAGAAAAGAAGTAGGGTTGAAATAATGCCGGACGGTTTCGCTTTGGAATTACAAAAGGGAGTGAGAGCGTCTCTTGTCGCTGATAGTAGCATTACGAATTTAGTTTCTACTCGAGTTTACGATGAGCCTCCGGAGGGCGTAACTTTCCCATATATTCGGTTTGGTCGGATTGAACCCACAACGTTTGATACAGATGGTAGCGTCGGAGCCGACGTCGGTTTTACCATCGAGGGATATTCGCAAGCGACCGGCCGGGTTGAGGCGACGCAAATCGCGGAAGCAATAAGAGCGGCATTGCACCGGCAAGAGCAAAGCATTTCTTTGACCGGTTACACTTTGACAGAAATAATTACTGAGAACTATTTCATCGATCGACAGACTAACGAGCGCGGATATATCGCGAGAGTAATTTTGTCCGCGATGTTGACGGCCGGTTAGCGGCTCCGCCCTATATGCGCTTTGGGCAAGCGCTTCTGCTATATTGGAGAAACTAAATGGCAAAACAACTTGGACGAAGTTTCCTCGTAAAAATTGGAGACGGTTCTGGATCGGAAGCGTTTACAACGTTGGCCGGTATAAACTCAAAATCAATTACAATTAATAATTCGAGTATCGATGTTACTACTCCGGATGCGAGCACGCCTGGCGGAGTTTTGTTTGCTGAAAGTTTAAACGGTTTAAAGTCTGTTAGTTTAACAGGCGACGGAATTTTCCTAGACGAAACCAGCGAGGCAAGACTTAATACGGTTGCGATGGCGGCTGATCCTCTTGCAAATTTTCAGATTGTGACGCCTGATTTTGGAACGTATGCTGGGGCTTTTAGAGTAACCAGTTTTGAGCTCGGCGGAGAGACCGAAGGGGCTGTTACTTTTAGCGCTTCTTTTGAAAGTTCCGGCGCGGTTACGTTTACAGCGGCCTAGTGGGAATAACAGCCGAAGCTCCTCGGGGTGGCGTCGTCGATCAGATCGACGGCGTTACTTATACACTTATTTTACGAAACCGAGAGATCGAGCGTTTCGAGGATAAACACCGGGGAATATTTGAACTTTGGAACGGCTTCTACGACGATGGTAAGAAACCAAGTTCTCGAGAGGTCCGCGATATTGTAGCGCTGGCGCTTAATGGCGGCGGTCTTTCAGATATGAAAGCGGATCGAATTGTTGAGGATGCTGGTCCCGAGGGACTTATGAAGTTTTATCAACTGGCTCAGAGTATCGTCGGTGTTGCTTTCATGCCCGATATTTTCGACGCGCCCGAAGTAAAAAAAAAGACAAAGACGGACGAGCGCCGGAACGTCTTGGCGTCCGCCGAATAATTAAATCAGCGGTGGCCGCTGGATATAAACCAAACGAAATACGAGATATGATACCGCTCGACACATTTATTGTTTTCGAGGGCTGGAACGATGCTCACTCTCCCAAGAAACCCGGCTCTAATGCTCCGACCTTATCGGAAGCTCGAGCGCTATGTGAAAGGTACGGCTAGACATGGCGATAAAAGCGAGCGAGCTAAATGTTATTCTTAGCCTACAACAAAAGCAGTTCTCAAAAGATTTAGCGCGAACGCAACGAAGCGTCGATCGGATGGGTACGAAAATCAATAAGGTTACAAATAAAGCAAGCAAAGGTTTTCGAACACTTGGTTTAGCGGCTAAGGCGCTCGGTCCACTTATTGCCGGGGCTTTCTCAATTCGAGCAATCAACTCGATTGTTAATAATGCCGCTGCAATTTCCGATCTTGCCCGGATTGCTGGTGTTAATACGACTGAGTTTCAAAAGTTAGCGGCGGCGGCTCGAACGGTCGGAGTTGAGCAAGATAAACTCAGCGATATCATTAAGGACACCTCGGATAAAGTAGGCGACTTTCTCGTCACGGGACAGGGACCGTTGGTCGATTTTTTCGAGACAGTCGCTCCGCTCGTTGGAGTGACGGCCGATAACTTTCGCGATCTCTCCGGCCCACAAGCGTTGCAACTTTATGTTTCGAGTTTGGAAAAAGCGAACCTTTCACAATCGCAAATGACATTTTTTATGGAAGCTATTGCGTCGGACGCGACAGCCCTCCTCCCTCTCCTTAGAAATAACGGCGCTGAGTTTAAATCTCTTGGTGAAGAAGCGGAAGCGGCTGGGCGAATTTTAGGCAAGGACGCTCTCGAGGGAGCTGATGAGCTTCGGAAAAAAATGCAAGAGTTGACCGGTCAAATGAATACTTTGATTTCGGAGGCATTATTAAAAAACGGCGATCAGATTATTCGTATTGTTGAAAAGTTCACAGACGATATTCTTCCAAAGATTTTGACCGCCTCCGAAAAAATCGCGGGATTTTTGGCGGACGATAGTCCAGGTAATAAAACAGGCACATTAAATATTGCAAGGCGAACGATCGAGGGTCGCTTCGGATTGCCGGCCGGAAGCTTAGGCGGATTGTCTAATACCGCCGCTGACGTCGAACCGGTAATAGATGCGACAGCGACTTCCAGCGAGCCCTTGATGGACAGAGACGCAATCTCCCTCGCTCATCAAGCGCTTTTAGCTTCTGAGGGAATTAACGTAGAACCGCTTTCAAACCAGCCTGGCGGAATACTTACAAAGAAAGAACAAGACGCAGCGATAAAAGCGCAAGAGGACGCAGCAAAAGCGATCGACGATGCAACTAATAGTTATCAAGATTTATTGAATACTCTTAACCCGGTAAGCGCTGCAACTTTCGACTATGTTCAAAATCTTGAAATGTTAAGCGAGTTTGAAAAACTAACAGGGCAAGAGATCGCAAACAAAGCCGTTCTGATCGATCAGCTCCGCGCACAAATGAACCGAGCAAAGGACGAGGCCAGCGGCTTTGCAAAAGTAACAGACGCGCTCGAGGACGGTTTAACGAATGCGTTTATGGCTGGTCTTGAGGGAGCCGAGAGTTTTAAGGATGCAATGTCGGCGACAGCTCAAGCTGTTGTTAGAGAGTTGTTTCGAGTGCTCGTTGTTCAACAACTTGTAAACTCAGCTATGGGCGCTCTCGGTTTCACAGGCGTTCCAGGCGGCGGATTTACGCGAACCGGGGCTGGCGGTCGCCAAATGCAAGCCGGTCAAACCTACATGGCCGGGGAAAGCGGACGAGAGCTTTTTGTCCCTTCAACTCCTGGGAGATTGCTGAGCCCATCACAAACAAACAACGCTCTCGGCGGAGGCTCTGGCGTAGTCGTTCATCAATCAATTAATGTGACGACCGGCGTCCAACAAACTGTACGCACCGAGATTAAATCGATGATGCCTCAAATCGCTGAGGCGACAAAAGGAGCTGTCGCGGATGCCAAAATGCGCGGCGGTCAATACAAGAGGGCTTTTAACTGATGGCGATTACTTACCCTCTTTCACTCCCGGCGACAAATTCCATTTCCGATATAAGACTTTCAGCGATCAATGCTATCGCTTACTCTCGATCGCCGTTTACTTTTACCGGTCAAGCGCACGCATACGCTGGGGAAATGTGGTCCGCTGATATAACTTTAAAAGCAATGCGCGAAACCGACGCTGAGAAGTGGAGCGCCTGGCTCACAGCGCTTAGAGGTCAACTCGGGACATTCTTACTCGGCAATCCTTTTCGTAACTCTCCGAGAGGCACAACGACCGCTGCAACGATTACCGGCTCCGCTGGTGATCGATCAGTAACGGTTGCAAAAACTGGGACATTACTTGCCGGGGATTATTTTCAACTCGGAACAACTACAAGCTCGAGGCTCTACAAAGTCCTCGAGGACAGCGACGGCTCGGGAACTCTTGAGATATGGCCGGCTCTTCGAGCGACTGTCTCCGGCGTTTCCGCTGATCTAACCGCTCCGGTTGGTTCTTTTAGGTTATCAAGTAACGAGGCATCCTGGAGCGTTAATAACCTCGCAATCTATGGAATAACTTTTGGAGCGGTCGAGGCGATATGAGGTCGATCGATAGTACACTTCTTAACGCGCTCTATGATGGCGGCGATCCAACGGCCGCTCTCAAAGATATTGAGCCGTATTATGCGGTCGAGTTACAATTCGAAGGATCGACGCTAAGGCTTTGGACTGGCTTAGGGGATCGCACAATCAATTCAAATACCTATACCGGGACCGGGAATTTATTAGAAATATCGGGACTGGAGGAAACTGGCGATCTTACTGCTATCGGAACAAACTTAACGCTCTCTGGATTAGACAGCGGAATTATTACATACGCTTTGACAAATGATTACCAAGGTCGGCTTTGTCGAATTTATTGGGGCGTGCTCGGGGTCAATGCTGTCGTTGAGGTCTTCTCTGGGTTTATGGATCGAATGACAATTCTCGACGAGGCAGAGAGCGCTAGTATATCGCTAAGCGTTGAAAGCCGATTGATTACGCTCGAGCGACCAAACGTCCGCCGGTACACCGATCAAAGTCACCAGGGCGTTATTTCAACTGAGGGTTATTCAAGTTCGAATGATACATTTTTTAAATGGGTTGCTCGTTTAGCTGATAAGCAAATCCCCTGGGGCCGCTCGACCGTTGACGATTAATTATAATGAGCTCAACGCCTACATCGATGAGGTCCGCGATACCGGGTTTCAATGGCACGTTCACGATTGTTTTCAATTTACGAATGAAGCTTTCCGGAGAATGTACGGCGTAGGATGGGCCGACGATTGGGCCGGCAAATATATATCTGGAGGCTTGTATATGCGATATAATGAGCTCGCTGCAGTTTTTGGATTTGATACCCTCGAGCAAGCGCTGGATAGTAAGTTGAAAAGAATACAAGGGATTGCTCCTCGAGGGGCGTTAGTTACAGCGCCAGGCGCGAACATTTGGGACATTAACAAAGCTCTCGGAATTAGCCTGGGCAGTAAAGCCGTTTTTCTCGGTAAAACAAAATTAAGCTTTCTTCGAATTTCGAGGATCGAAAACGCATGGATTAAATAATGAAAGATAGCCTCGAGCCTTTTAATGTAATGCGTCATAAGCGATGGGAGACAGCTCCTCGCGTTCCAACTATCGCCGCTTTTCTTTTTCCTGGAGCGATGGCGGCTGGTGGCTTTGCTGCATTTGCAGCTCTAACAGCGACGTATATAGGCGTAACTCTAGTTGCTTCCTGGGCTATGAATGCTCTTATGCCCAGGCCATCTTTTGGCGCTGGTGCTTCTCAGGGCTTACTCGTTAACACAAGAGACGCGACCGGCGTTCAAGATGTAGTATACGGCGAAATCCGCAAGGGCGGCGTCATAACGTATATGGAAGCGACCGGAACTAATAACGAATATTTACATATGATTGTGTCTGTAGCCGGGCATGAGATAAACTCGTTCGAGCAATTCTTTATCAATGACGATGCAATAACATTAGACAGCAATGGATTTGTTACCGGATCAGATTATTCTGATGGAGACGGTAATAAGAAAATATTAATTAAAGAGTTTACCGGAGCTAGTAATCAAAACGTTTATAATGTTTTAAACACAACTGTTACTAATGGTCCTAGCTGGGCCGGGAAGCAAACCGGCGACGACACAAATTTTAGAGGCCAGGGCGTCGCTTGCTTTTATGTCCGAATGCAATACGACGCGAATGTATTCGCCCAGGGCGTTCCACTATTTACGACGAGAATAAAAGGTAAAAAGGTTTTTGATCCTCGAAGCTCAGCAACCGCATTTTCAAGCAATGCCGCTTTATGCGTTCGCGATTACTTAATTTCAAAGTATGGCCTGGATAGCTCCGGCGATATTAACGAAACAACATTTTCAACAGCCGCTAATGTCTGCGACGAGACTGTTGCTTTAAGCGCCGGCGGTAACGAAAAACGATATGAATGTCATGGCGTTATTAGGCTGGATCGATCGCCTGGAGATATTCTCGCGGATTTAATGACAAGTTGTCAGGGCTCATTATTTTGGGGTCAAGGCAAATGGCATTTGAAAGCCGGAGACTATAACGCCTCGGTCGAGACTTTTACGCTCGATGATTTTCGCGGACCGATTACGCTCGATACAAAGCACTCGAGGAGAAATAACTTCAACGTTGTTCGAGGGACGTTTAACGATGCGAGCCATGATTATATATCTGCGAACTATCCAGAAATAAAATCGACGACTTTTATTAGCGACGACAACAACATTGAAAGCGCGATCGACTTAGCGTTGCCTTTTACGACGTCGAAAACAATGGCTCAGCGTCTAGCAAAAATGACGCTATTCCGCTCTCGAGAACAGCTTACACTTTCCGCGGATTTTAGTCTCCGGGCTTTTGATGTTGAGGTTGGCGATGTTGTTGCGATTACAAACTCGAGACATGGTTTTTCTGCTAAGGAGTTTGAAGTTGTAGGATGGAGGTTCTTTAACGATGGTAATAACGCAAGCCAAAAGGTTAGTTTAACTCTAAGAGAAACAAGCTCAGCGGCGTTCGATTGGAATGCCGAGGAAACTGATTTCACAAATAACAACTCAACGCTTCCAAATCCAAGCGCTGGATTAACAATTAGTAATCTTACCGCCAGTGGCGGAGGAAAAACTCAGGGCGACGGAACGTTTATTAATAGCGTTATTTTAAGTTGGACAGCGGCCGCGAATGTTTTTGTCTCGCATTATGAAATTCAGTGGAAGGCGACAGCCGACAGTAATTACAACTCGACAACAACTCCGGAAACATCGATCGAGGTTTCTCCGCTTGTCGATGCTATTGAGTACACATTAAGAGTTCGAGCAATTACAACGGATGGCAGAGATGGCGCGTTTGCTAGTGTTACTTTTACCGGCGGCGGAGATACGACGGCCCCGGCTTTACCGACTACAATAACCGCTGTTGGCGGTTTTAAGTATATCGATATCAATTGGACAAACCCGGCGGATAAAGATTTAAACTTTGTCGAGATATATGAGAATGCAACGAACACAAGCTCAGGGGCCACACTTGTCGGAACTAGTTCCGGGAGTTCTTTTACTCGAACTAACTTAGGTCTTAGCGCAACCAAATATTACTTTTTAAAGTCAGTCGATTTTACCGGGAATAAGTCTGCATTTACAACAGGCGTTTCCGGCACAACCACATATCTAGATGATCCCGATTTTGAAAACGGTATCAGACAGATTTTTCTCGATGCTGGATTAGATGTTATTGCGCCAGTTAGTTCGCTTCCGACCGCTGGTGACTTTGTTGGACAGAATGTTTTTCTGACTTCGGATAATAAATTATATGGATGGAACGGATCAACTTGGGTAAGCTCTTCTGGCGGAGTGAGTAGCTTCTCGGGATTAAGTGGATCAATTGCCGCAAGCCAAATTCCAGCCGGGACTATTACAGAATTGAAACTTGCTGATAATAGTGTAACGGCGAATAAAATTAGCGCTAATAGTGTCGGTGCATCAGAGATTGCAGCAAATGTCATTACAGGTAATAAAATTGCTGCAAACACAATAACAGGTGGTTTGCTGGCGACTTCGGGAATTATAACCTCGGCGGCTCAAATAAACGATGCAATAATAACAAATGCAAAAATTCAAAATTTAGCAGTAACGACAGCAAAGATTGGAAATAATGCGGTAACGTTTCCGCAATTAGCTCAAGGAAGCGCGTCTACTGTTATTGATTTTCAAACAACATCCGCGACAACGTTGGTTACTCTGAGTGTTAATAATTCTGGGGCAAGCGCTCAAGTAACTGCTAATATGTTTGTTACACATCACAACAACAACGTAACAACCCAATCCGCAGAATATCGACAATTTAATTATTTCTTAAAGAGAAATGGAAGCACCATTATTGGTTTTAATAATGCCAAGGTAGGACACCAGAACTCTCCCTCGTTTACACTTCCAGCGCTGGATAGTCCTAGCGCTGGGACTGTTGTTTATACACTTGTTGTTCAAAATACTGGTGGCAATACCTCAAAAACAAAATTTATGTATCCCTCAATTTCATACGTCGAGTTAAAGAAATGAATACTTACACAATTTATAATTCAGAAAAAATTATTATGACGCTCCAGGGTACTCCGGAAACATTAGATTTAAATGTTCACGACGGACAGAGTTTTGTAGAGGGTAAATTTTCAGACGAATTTTATTATGTTAAAAATAATGAAATAAAAGAATATCCGACAAAACCTGATTACCCTGTGACGTTTAATGCAGATACTGAGCAATGGGATCAGGACGATGCTAGTTGTTGGGGTTTAATAAGATATGAACGTAATAATTTATTATTACAATCCGATTGGACACAAGCTTCAGATAGCTCCCTCTCAGATAGTAAAAAAACTGAGTGGGCGAGCTATCGACAGATTTTGAGGGACTTACCGGCAAACACGACGGACCCTCAAAATGTTAGTTATCCGGATAAACCCGAATAGCTTTTAATCAAAAAAACAAATTTTTTAAACCTATCTGATTGATGTAAAATGCAACCAGATTTTTCAAGGAGAATACAAAATGGCAACAATGGCGGATCGTTGTTTTGACAACGGATTGACAGTTTTAGACACCGAGGCAAATAAAATAGTAGTGACCTCTCAAGAGGCGACAACGTTCGCAAACGCAAACGCGACATACGCTCTCGGCAACTCAACTTCTTTAAACATTGCATCTCCGACCGATCGCAGTGGCGGCGGTCGAGAAGTGATAGCGGCGGCAATCACTGATGGCTCGATCACCGGCACAGGGACGATTACTCACTATGCGCTAATCGATACCACAAATTCACGACTTTTGATTACTGGCGCTCTATCAGCTTCGCAAAGTGTAACCTCCGGGAACTCATTTACTATCGCACAATTTGCGGTCGGAGTGCCTGATCCATCATAGGAATTTGAGATAATGACAATCAACCACGAGCTCTTTGTAGTGCCGGATGAGCACGCAAAAAAAATTCAAGAAAAAGGTTTTACGACCGATCAAAAAAAATCCGACGAGAAACCTAAAGAAAAAAAAGGCGAATAGAACATGGTTAAATTTGCTGATAGAGTTAAGGTTTCGACAAGCTCGACCGGCACATCGACCATTGTTTTAGGTTCGGCCGTCGCTGGATATCAAACTTTTTCGGCTGGGGGAATTTCTGATGGCGACCTTGTTCGATACGTTATTGAAAACGGAACAGCCTGGGAAATTGGTCAGGGACAATACACTCACTCCGGGACGCAACTCAGTCGAACTTTAAGCAGTAGCTCGACCGGTTCACTTTTAAATTTATCCGGGACTAGCTATGTTTTTATAAGTCCCTCGGCGTCTGATTTAACACTTGCCGGAGCCAGTCATAATTTTACGAGCTTTACCTCGACAGCCGGTCAAACTTCTTTTTCTGTAAATTATAGTGTCAATAATATTTTGATATTTTTAAACGGGGCAAAGCTCGATGCTAGTAGCTTTACGGCGTCCAGCGGTTCGAGCGTCGTCCTGGCCGTTGCAGCTTCGGCTGGCGATATCCTCGAGGTCATCGAGTATGGCGGAGCGTCTGCAAATTATTCAACAACCGAATTTACAGCGACCGCAAATCAAACGGCTTTCTCCGGTACTTATAATATAAACAAAAGCGCTGTTTTCATAAACGGATTATTAATCCAGCCGACGGCGGACTATTCGATCACAAACTCGACTGTAACTTTGTCAAGCGGTTGTTCGGCTGGCGACCTAGTACAAGTCCAGCAATACACAATTTAAAGGATAGAAAATGAGCATTAACAGAAACCTCTCAAAATTTGCGGCGACAGTAAATTCCGATGGCTCATTAGCTGGAACCTCGGTCGTTGTTACGGTTGCCGGTGGAAAATTTGTAATCGATGGGACTTCTCAGCAAACAATGTTTATTCCCAAGGGCGTCAAAATCCGGTTCGATGTTTCTAATAGTTCGGTTAGCGGCCATCCACTGGTGTTTTCTACTGGATCGAACGGCGCTGGTTCCTCTTTTACACAAGGGATTACGACAAGCGGAACGGCCGGATCGACCGGGGCTTATGTTGAGGTCTTGCTCGAGCAAGATGCACCGGATCATCTCGGATATTTTTGCTCGAACCATAGTAATATGGGCGGCCTCGTAAAGACCGCTCCGACCGGCGATGCTAACTTTGCAAGCTTCGCGGACACATTTACTTTTCCAACAAGTGATGGTTCAGCAAGCCAGGTGTTAAAAACTGACGGAAGTGGCACATTATCATTTGGAACAGTTGCCGCAAGCTATGGAAATAGTGATGTAGACAGTCACCTAAATCAATCTAATCCTACAAGCGGATATGTCCTTTCTTGGAACGGATCAGATTATGCCTGGGTATCTAATGCCGGATACACCGACGCTAATGTAAATACTCACTTGAATATAAGTGGTGCTTCATCGGGTCAAATCTTAGGTTGGAACGGTAGCGATTATGCTTGGGTAGATGATCAAAGTGGATCAGGTGGCATAGCAAGTGTTTTGGCAGACACTTCTCCACAGTTAGGCGGCTCACTTGATGTAAATGGACAGTCTATAGTTTCAGCGTCTAACGGAAACATTGCTATAACGCCTAATGGAGCAGGTAAGATTGTACTTGATGGGTTATCTTTTCCAACAGCAGATGGGTCAGCAAACCAAGTTTTAAAAACAGACGGATCAGGCAACTTAAGTTTTGCAGACGATAACGCAGGTAGCTCTGGGCTAAGTCCTGTAAATACACATTCACAAACCATTAGCTCTAATACTACTATTGCAGCAACTGACAATGGTTTTTCAGTTGGTGCTGTTAGCATTGCAAGCGGTGTAACTTTAAC
>Ga0209336_10000656_pt1 | contig 17582 bp, 14 predicted proteins | sample LinPmetageLP32_FD_184042 | JGI IMG/M metagenome (GOLD analysis project Ga0209336, IMG submission 184042) | Marine viral communities from the Pacific Ocean - LP-32 (SPAdes) (version 2) | ecosystem: Environmental > Aquatic > Marine > Oceanic | place: Pacific Ocean | collected 2009-08-23 | reverse complement strand
GCACGTTGAGCATGGGCCCTTAGCTCCATTTACGAACTGAAACATTGATGATCCTATGGTAACTGGTGTGTTATCCTCCCTTACCTCGCCAGTAAACCCTGAGTGACATCCCTCCTGCGGCGACGAACAAGTTGTAGTTGATTGAGTATTAGTTAAATATTTTGTACCTTTATATTTTAACTTAGAAAAGTACGAATATGAGGGACCGCCATTATTATCAGAAAAAGATTTAATATACTTAGCAAATTCAGTAGAATTTACTGCACTGTTTAATATAACTTTTCCGTCATGTGAATCTAACCAATGCTCAATACTTACAACTTGTTCACCAGAATTATCATTATCATTATCATTATCAGGATTTTGTACTGTTCCACTGAAATTATTATCTTTTTTAGTTATTGTGATTATTCCAAGTGCCATTCCCACAATAGAGATTATACCAACTATACAAAGTAAAATTATCTCAATTCGTTCCATATTTATTATAATAAAAAAATATTATAATAAAAAAAAATCATTAAATTTATTAATATCTATATCAATTTTTTCTTTAACTTTTTTAGCATTAAATGGTATTATTTTTCCACCATGATTCTCATATATCTTCTTTCTTGTATAATAATGTCTCTTAAATGATCCAAAATCATCAACTATATCAAATATTATCGGATGAACATCCTCTCTTCTAAACACCCTTCCTAAATACTGTATAAAATATCCTTCAACATCACCGGCTAAAATTAATGTATCCATCTTCGGATGGTCAAAACCTACTCCTGCCTTTGATATTGTGGCAACCATAATTCGTGCATTTGGATTATAATCCTGTTTATTACCCTTAAAACATGTTACGTCTTCACCTTTGCTTCTTAGTTCTTTTACAATATAATCAATTTGTTCAATACGTTTTGATAGTATTAGCATATTCCTATTCTTAAAAAAAGTTATAATATTTACAATTAAATCATTTCTATCTTTATTTTTTGCCTGAGATTGAATAACACTTCCCCAATCGGTTGTACCATCGTAATTTAATTTTACATCAGGTTTAAACTTACTTGCAATCTTAAATACAGTATGATCTCTTTGTAAAGTTCTTACGATTTTATTTTTACCAAAATAAGTATGTAGTACATCATCAAGACCATCTGTTCTATAAGGAGTTGCCGATAATGCCAAACAATATCTGGGACAAACATATTGGAACGCTTCAACCATTTTACCGGTAGCCATAACATGTACTTCATCAACAATTACAAATCCGATATCTTTATACGATGCGTGATTTCGTTTTTTTACATTTATAGCATTAATAATATAAAATTGTGCATCTTCATCCATTTTATTGACACCTGTTAGTATTTGAGCAATAACATTATCACATCCATTTTCAATAGATTTTTTCCATTGATTTATTAGATTTACACGATGACACACAACTAATGTTTTAAGTTTAACAGTACACGCAATATTTATAGCTGTAAATGTTTTACCTGCTCCTGTATATAAACTCAACCAACAACATCCATTTTGATTAAAATAGTTAATCACTTCTTTTTTTACTGTTTTTTGCATATCTCTTAATTTACCTACAAACTTACTTGGGAAGTTATCAACGAAATCTGTTCGTTCAGGCCTTTTTGCTATATTAATATTTTTTTGAGCCCAATAGAAAGGTAAATAAGTATATTCATTATTTTCATCAACATAATAAGGATATATAGTTGCTGATACCTGTCTGTTTTTAAAACGTGGATTTTCTTTTTTATTAAATTGTAATGTTTTTACAATATTATTTCTTTCTAATAATGTTAAATCATCTACTTTACACTTTATTGACATTTATAATTTCTTATAATAAAATTATAAATCAAATTTAATTATGCAGACTTAAATTTGCTTTCTACTTTTAATAAATCCCATTTAGTATCAGTTTCGAAATTTTTGTAACTATCATATTTAACTATATCAAACTCTTTAGTGAATTTATTATATTTTATACTCTTAATCTCAAACTCTTTTGTATGCTGTGGAAGTTGTTTTGGTAAGGTTTGTGGTAAGGGTTGTGGTAAGGGTTGTGGTAAGGGTTGTGGTAAGGGTTGGGTGGATAAAGATGTTGAGGGTTGTGGTAAGGGTTGGGTGGATAAAGATGTTGAGGGTTGGGTGATTAATGGTATGGTGGAGGTAATTGATTGTTTGGGTGATATATTATTTTGATATGAAATAATTTTTTGTATATTATTTTGTGGTATATCATATATTGTTTTGTATATTTTATTTGTTTCTTCTTCGTTAATCATTTTATTGATGTAAGATATAAATTTTCTAACCATATAATTTATTTCAAAACTATTTCTTTGTTTAATATTAATAAATAATTTTGGTTTATTTATAAATGTTTGAATTTTATTGATAAAGGATTGAGTAAAATATTTTCTATCATAATTATTAATTTTATTTGTTAAAAATTGATCTTTTAATACCTGTATATTAAAAGGATACATTGTCCCTTTATCACCCGGAAACATGATGTAATTCTCGTCTTTGTAATTGAAATAATCACTTTCAATATTATATTTTTTGTATAATTCTGATGTTATTTGATTAAATAAATCTGTATCAAATTGTATATATAACTCTTTTATTCTATCATCAACAATTTCATTCCTCAATAGAAAATTATTTAAATTATTGAGTTGTTCTTTATTTGAAAAAACTTCTATATTTATAGAATTATCAGAGATGTCTATATCTGATTTATACATATATTTTTTTGGAAAAATATTATCATAATATTTATTTTTATAATCAATAATAGAGTTTTGTATATCTTTATTTATATTATCAAGATCAGCTTTCTCTAACATAGGCAATATAGGTAATATATCTGTATTTTTTATTTTATTTTCTTCAAAAATATAAGGTTCTTTTCTATATAATAGACAAATATAAATATTCATTAATTTATAAGTATATTCATAAGGAGTGTTTGTAATATTAAAAACATGATCTAATAAATTATCTATTCCAAATACATTTTCTAATGTAGAAAATAAATTATTACTGATCTTTTTAAAGGATTTTATTTCGTAGTCTTCTAAATTATTTTTTTCATAATTTTCATCAAATATTTTTTTTAAATATTCTTCTTTTGTTATATTGTTCATACGTCTCCAAATAATCTCATTCTTATAAATTTGACTCTGAAATATATAAATATCTTCTTTATGAAATTTACCTTTATCATATTTACCTGTTACATGATAACATAAACTAAAACATGATATACTTATATCACCTTCAATAGATATTTTAGATATTGTTAATATATTTTTAGAACTATTAAATACAATTTCACAATTTTTATGAGATAACAATTCATAAAATTGAGGTTTCGCTAAATAAAATGTAATTCTATCTTTTACAATATATTCTTTCTCATTATAATATTTTTCATCTTTTGTATCATATGTTTTTATATATGTATTTTTATATGATGTTAACCAGGGTAATTTACTAATTATTTCTAATTCATATAAATTAATTTCTTTTGTATCTACAAAATCTAAATCGTATGTTTCTTTTTCCTTTTTCAATATACTTTTTTGCGGTTTAATATGATGCTCAATATCATTAGTTTCATCTGCTTTATCATAAATATGTGTTGTATTTTGTTGTAAATTAAATGATGTCATTTAATTTAGAATTTTATATTTTAAATTTATTTATAATATATATAAATGAGTCATAAAAAGAGTAATATAAAAAAAAATATACCAATAATTGTAGGAACAGGAACAAGTGATCAATATGAAGCAGGAGAATTTTATCGTAATACAGTATTAGAATTTAGTACTTATTTTAATGATTTATTTAGAGATTATGTAATGGAAAAAATAGACACAATACGTAAAAACAATAGTAAAATGGAAGCAGAAGAAAAACTTAAAAACTGTTTTGTACTAGGACCTATTTATAGTCAGGGTGATATACAAATCGGATTTACAGGAACACGTAAATTTACAAAAAAGGTTGGTTATAATGGACAAAATAATGATAGTATTAAACCAGAAATACAAAGTGAAATATTAAAGAGAGAATTATTTGAAGAAAGTGGTTTACTTACTGAATCCGCAAATCGTTTAAGTTTAATAACTAATCTTTCAGAATTTAAAAAGATTAGAGATTATGAACAAGTTGAAAATACGTATAAAGATGAGTTGCTTAATAATACAAATCAATTAACAGATATAAAAGATATGGTAAAAAGTAAAATTATAACAAAACAGCAAATGTTTCAATATTATAAACAAGATCTTGTATTAAAAATAAAGGTTCTAATTGAAACAGATAACATTGAAAGTTTTTTATCAATATATGGTGACTCAGCAGATTTTTTTACAGAGATTAGACCTTTATCTACACAAGATGACATAGCAGGGATAGGTTGTATAAGTTTATTAGATATTCAAGAATATATTGAACAATTTTATGATAAGGAACAACAAAATGAAGGTAGAGGTAGAGGTAGAGGTGGAGGTAGAGGTAGAGGTAGAGGTAGAGGTAGAGGTAGAGGTAGAGGTGGAGGTAGAGGTAGAGGTGGAGGTAGAGGTAGAGGTAGAGGTTATAATTATAGTATGTTATCAAAAAAAAAGAGGAGTACAAAGAGGAGTACAAAGAGAAGGAATAGTACAAAGAGGAGTGCAAAGAAAAAGAGAAGTACAAAGAGGAGTGCAAAGAGAAAAATAAGTGCAACTAAAAAGAGGAGTACAAAGAGAAAAAGAAAAATGAAGAAAAAAAAGGAAAGAAAGTTTCAGGTTTATTAAATGAAAGATGTGTAAATTTTTAAATTGAATTAATTTAAAAATTATAATGATAATTATAAATAAAGATGTCTATAAAGATGATGTTAGCGCATAACTATGTTGATCAGGAAATAATTGGTTGGCATATGAGTGAAAAATTGGATGGTATTAGGGCTTACTGGGATGGTGAAAGATTTTATTCAAGAACAGGTAAAAATATAACAGCTCCGAAAGCATTTTTGGATAGAATGCCGAGAGATATTACACTTGATGGGGAATTATATGCGGGAAGAGGTAATTTTAATATTACTTCATCAATAGTTAGAAAAACTAAAAATATTGAGAAATATACGGATGATTGGTTAGATAATATTACTTATTGTGTATTTGATACACCTGAAAAATCTGAATGGCCTTTTGAAAGAAGATTAGCATACATGTATGAAAAGGTAGGTACGAAATATAAAAATGTTGAAATAGTTAGACATACAATTGTAAAAAAGGAAAAACAAATGTACGATGAATTAGAAAGAGTTACTAAATTGGATGGTGAGGGATTGATGTTGAGAAAATACGAATCAACATATGAACATAAAAGATCAAAAAATTTATTAAAAGTTAAAAAATTTCATGATATGGAAGTCAAAATTATAGGATACAAAAATGGAACAGGAAAGTATAAAGGAAAAGTTGGTTCTTTTGAGTGTGTTACTAAAGAAGGAAATATTTTTAATTGTGGTAGTGGATTAACAGATGTAGAAAGATCTAAACCACCTAAAATAGGAACATTTATAACAGTAAAATATTTTGAATTAAGTAAAGATGGAATACCAAGATTTCCTATATTTATGAGAATCGCAGAGAGACAAGAATTTTAATAATTTTATTTTATTATAATTTTATTTTATTATAATTTTATTTTATTATAATTTTATTTTATTATAATAAATGGATAAATATTATATTTTTCTTTTAAAGTTTGTAATTGTATTTTCTTTAGGACTTTTTATTGCGATTTCAACAGCTATGGCGTCCGGTGTCACATCTAAAAATAAAACAAGTTTCGCAGATTTAGACGTTAGAGACGATAATGAACCATTCGTGGCAAATCCAAATAGAAATTATTATGATCAGGAAATATGGAAACATTCTCGTATAATATTAATAGCACCTGCTATTATTGGTGTTATATTATCATTAGGACTTGCACTGTCTATATACTTTACTAAATCTGATTTATCTATGCCAATTTTTATTACATTAATATTTTTATCTATATGGGGTATAACAACAAGTTTAACGTGTCTAATCATACCAATTCAAAATGTTCCAACAGTAAAAAAGACAGTTTCTTCTATAATATTTGAAGAAGGTGGTCATTCTAATACAGAAGTTATTCGTAACGTTCGTCCATCTTCCATTCCAGAATGGTTTGTATCAGCATTTATCATAACGATTATTGTATATAGTTTAACATTAATTGGATTATTAGTTAGAAGAAATAAAGATATTTTATAATTATTTTTATTTTATTATAATAAATGGATAAATATTATATTTTTCTTTTAAATTTCCTAATTGTATTCTTTTTAGGAATTTTTATTGCGATTTCAACCGCAATGGCATCCGGTGTCACATCTGAGTACGGAACGAGTTTTGCAAATTTAGATTTTGGTACCGATCTACCACCACTCCCTGCAGATCCAAATAAAAATTATTATGATAATGAAATCGTATGGAAATGGCCTCGTGAAACATTAATAGCGCCTGCTGTTATTGCTCTTATATTATCATTAGGACTTGCACTGTCTATATACTTCACAAGATCAGGTTTATCTATGCCGACTTTGATTACATTAATAATCGTATCTATATGGGGTATAACAACAAGTTTAACGTGTCTAATCATACCAAGTCAAAATGTTCCGACAGTAAAAAAGACCTACAAAATTAATAAAGATGATATTAATGCTGATACCGGTGATAGTACTATTGATAATAGTGTTAATTCTCTCTCTAAACTTACAACAACAATAGATTCTCGTCCAGCTTCCATTCCAACGTGGTTCGCTACGGCATTTATTATAACGATTATTGTAAACGGTGCTATATTAATTGCATTATTAGTTAGAAGAAATTACGATATTTTATAATAATTTATTCTTCTAAACTATAAAATAGGCAGGTATTATTGATAATATATCTCCAAATGTATCTTTCCAATTTTCTCTTATACTACTACCACAAATAGTATTAGGTAATATAAGATTCTCTATTATTTCCCATACAAATGGTATCATTAAAAATTCTAATTTACTTAACTTCTTTGGATAAAAATTTGCAATACACATATTATTAAAAACATGTACAAAAAACCAATAATCTATTATTAAATAATCATTCTCATATAATTTTGTATCCAATACTCCACCATTCATATAACATACTCCTATTATACCATATAAATATAAATATATAATAAACATATTTATATTTAAGTTTTTGTTTCTAAATAATTATTCTCTTGCCATAAACTAACAGTTATCATATGTGTTATCACAACCCCTAAACTTACCTTAAATAAATCGGGTGTAATATAACCATTTATATATGGAAGAATATTATATATAGTAATACTTAATAACATCCAAATACTATAAGTAACAAATTTATAAAATGGTTCAAATTCCCTTGTATAATTATACATACCTAATGGTGCATGAATAAGAGTAGCATAATAAAATAAACCCGGATAAGGTCCTGAAAATCCTATTATACAAGAAAGTAAAATAGCAAATATATTGTTTGTTGCAATTATAGATTGTATACTCATAAGTAGTACCGATAAGATAATAATGTTATTATTTGGTATATCCAACCAATTCATCATATTATCCCATGAATCAATATCGTATACAACAGAAGTAGATATAAGAGTAGAACCTGCCCAAAAAGTAGATTCATCAATAAGATATTCAAAGTCTTTACCAAAATGATACATAGATCCAAAAATAAATAGAATAAAAGATATAGTTGTTTGATAAAAAGATAATAAAGTAAATAATATAATACTTGTGTTGTATAATGCTAAATTATTTCTGATATCAGGGTACATTGCAATGACATCAAAAAATCCGTGAGATATAAATACAGATGCTAAGAAATTATTTAGTTCCATTTTATAATTTAAATTATAAAATTAAATTAGTTTAAATTTGGTACTTAACTTACAAATTTTTGTAATATTTGTAACTACTGCATCATCGTAATCAACGCTAAACTTAAGATTATCATTCGCAACATATCCCATCATCTTTATCTCATCCTCTAATTCTATCAATTCATAAATACTAAACTGTTTTACCTTAATCTTACTATCAATTTTACTCATCATCCATACTTCTCTATTTTTGTATATAGATTTTGTTAAGAACTCATTTATAAAATCATGTGCGTCATTCGTGTTTATATCAGAGTAACAGCATAATTTTTCAACTCTTTTGTTTTTTTCATCGCTGTATTTAAAATATTTGTTCATTAACATATAAGATTTAGTTGGTGATTGCATTTCTATAACACTAAACTGACTAACGTGTGAACCAACATAAGAAATATCTACAAATAATACATTTTTACAATTAAAAGTACTCTTATTTGACACTACATAATTTTTTGATAAATAACAATTTGTATTGTATATAAGTATATCTTCTATCACCTTATTTCTAAGGGTCATAATTTGTTTACTATTAAAATGATAAAATATCTTTTCATTTGTAAATACATTTAACAAAGTAAGTCTTGACCATGACTTACCTGTCATCAAAGAATAAAGAATAATTTGAGTCAAAGCATTATCTTTCCAAAAAGTATCAATAGAAGCTTTTATTTCCCATAAATTAATTTCACCGTCGTTTGTAAATAATACATCAGATATACCTGTAAGATGAGGCATTCGCATATTAGATTGAATAGACATATTTTTATAATGAGTTGGTTTAAATTGTATACATTTTGGTTTTAGACATTTCCAATATGATAATAATCGTGTTTTGATAAAATCGGGTATATGAATAAAAATTTTATTAAACATTGCTTGATGCAATTGAGAATAAGCTAAAATAATATCTAATTCTTGTGATATATTCGCGCTATCAAATCTAATACCGGATACCGATTTTTTATATTTTATATGCAATTTTTCAATACGTTTTATACAATGTGTGTACATAGGATTATTTTTTATAACACTTAAATCAGGTAAACTCGGCCATCTACCAATCCAATTACAGGTAATTAAATTTTCTAATAATACTCCAATAAGAGCTCTGTCTTCTTCTGTCGATAATATAGGACGTTTACAATTAATTTGTTCAGGAAATATTTTTTGAGTATCATAACTTTTTGCAAACTGTTTAAGATAAATACGAGTATCATAGGAAATTATAGATAATTTTATAAGTGAGGTTACATTATGTTCAATATTCATATAATCAGAAAAAGTATAATCACATAATCTTTTTCCTTCTCTAATCCTATCTTTATTTGGCTGTGGACAATTAATAAATAAATCAAGCACATTACTAAATTTATCTTTGTATGCAGGTATATAAAAAACAACTTTCTTTTTTGCACGGGTAAGTGCAACTGTAATAAGATTTAAAACAATATCATTTGAAAAATTCATAAAAGCTAACTCAAGAGGAAAAGTAAGTACACACAAAACATAATCTCTCTCTAAACCCTTTGAACTGTTTGCTGTAGATAAAAACAATTTATTAGGATCCATCTTTTTGTGATTTTTGTTAATATCATAATTAAGTGTTTCTAAAAATTTTCTAACGCGTGCTATATCACCCATATTACCCTTTACAGTAATCGCAGAACTAAAAGTTAATATCATCGTATCTTTGAACTCGTGATTAGCGCAAAATTCTTCTATATTTGAAAATATTTGATTATAACCATAAAACCTTTTCCATTCTACATCAAGATCACTATTATAATTACTTGATTTCCAAGTAGATATTTGATCTCTAAATTCAGGATAATTCTCTGATAATGTATATTGAAGTGTATGCAATATTTTTTGGGGAACTCTTGGAGTTTCTTTCATGTATGTAATATGCGTATTATTCATAGGTGTATTAAGTAGATACCACAATAAACTTTCTCTTGGTTCTTTTTGTATAGATTGAAAAATATCACCGGCAAATACTATTTTGCAATGTGAAAAAAATGTATTAAATATAGTAAAACATTGATATTCTAAATCTTGTACTTCATCTATAAAAATAACATTAATATTTTCAAGAATTTTAATCAATTCTTTATCACCGTTTTTTATTTCTTCGCATATATTATACACAAAACGTCTTTTGCCATCAAAATTAGGTAATTTAAGATGAGGATAATCATATAATTCACAAATTTTATATATAATAGAATCAAACGTAGATACCTCAACTTTGCTTGAAAAACCATACGTTTTTAGTTTTCTTTTTATCTCATTTTTAATAGATACATTAAATGAAATGAACATACATTCAGTAGGTTTGTGTATTTTACGTATAAAAGAGTTAATAAGTATACCAAGAAGCAGAGTTGTTTTACCACAACCAAATATACCATTGATAACATAATATTTAGTATCATCATTTGACATAAATTGGTCAAGTATTTTTTTTTGGTCTTCACGCCACGGAAATGTCGTATAAGACTTTATAGCGTCAATACGATCTACATATCGTTGTTTAGTTCGAAAAGAATGTGTAGATCCAATAGTTTTAAGGAATTCCTTCATATTTGAAATAGTAGTCATGTTTATCTAATTTTTGTAAATAATATTTACAAAAATCAATTTTAACGCAAAAAAACCCCAACCAACTGTAAGACAGTTGATCAGGGTTTAATTGTTTAATTTCTTTTTATTTCATTTTTGTATACTTTTATATTAGGTCCTTCACCACACAAACGTCTAGCTTTATCTTTCCATTTAGATACATCTTTAAAAGATGTTTTCTCATCTGATCTGTATATAATCAAACATTCATCTATTCCTCTTATACCCTTTGAATCACGCGTAGGAGTATAAAATTCCTGACCGGCATAGTCATAATAAGTAATATTTTTGTATGTTGTTTTTTGGATTCCTATGGTCGGTAAATACCTTCTTTCAAAAGGTTTACCAACAATGTTATTAATATAGTTAGTTTTGCCAACACCGGCATTTCCCAATACCAATATATTTTTCATTTGTTTATTTGTAGTCATATTGTATAATTTTTACATTTCTTATTTATAAAAATCAATTTTATTCGCCCATTTCTTCATCACTATCATAATCATAATCTCCTGACTCATCATAATTTTCACTATCATTATCAATATCGTATTCCCATCTGCAATTACTACAATTACAACGATGTACATATTCACTTAACATCAGATTACCTTCTCTTGAACCATGATCTCTTAAAATATCACATACGAAAGGTTCAAAGTTATTTACAAAATCCATAGCAATATATCCATTGTTAGATTCTATATTTGGATCTGCTTTATTTTTTAATAAATAGTCTAAAATCATTAACTGATTTTCGTCTGTACTTTGAAGATTAATTATACATATCATTAAAGGTGTGTATCCTAATTTATTTTGTTTATTTAAATTACAACCATATTCCATAAATAGTTTTATGATATGCAAATCATATGTATCAACAGCCCAATCTATTGCTGTTTGTGCTTCTTTAGAATATTGAAATTGACGTATAGTGTATATATTATCGTTCGGATGTAATATTCCTAATTGTAGTAAAATATTTAATTGATGAATTTTTCCTGTTAATATACAAGACATTATATAGTTATTTTTATCGTATTCTGTTGAATAAGTTGGATAATCCTCCAATAAATTTTTTATTTTTTCTCTATGTTCTTTAGTCACGTTATAAAAAAAACAATCTACCTTTCCTAACTTTATGATTGATTTATTATCACAATAGTCAAGCATTTTTTTACAAATTTCTATCGGTAAGTTATGTATAGTAGTCATATAATTTTTAATATTATTCGTATTAAAAATCAATTTTATTATCTATTATAACAACCATCTAATTCCATATTTTTAATTTGTTCTATATGTTCGCTATCTAAATTAAAATATTTATGCAATTTGTTATCATCCCATTTCTCATTTAATGACGGTAGTGGTATCCACTTTAAAACATTTTTATGAGTTATACCATGTGTCTGTTTTCGTAATGAAAGTAATACATGCACTAATTTACATGACATATAACTCAATAAATTCTCTGCTTCCTCTTTAGTACTAACTTTAAAAGATATATAAGACCTACTATGTACTTCAGTATCACTCGATACAAATAATCTCCGAAATCCACTCGGACCTTTATATGCAGCAGATGGTGTAACTACCTTCCAATAATTTTTCTTTTTAGAAACTAACTCACTTGGTATATATTTTTTTAAATTTCTATCTATATGATATGATACATAACAAACAGTACCATTATCATCATCGTTTATTTTTTTCTCTGTTGTACTATTAAGAAAAGTACCCTGAGAACAGTATAAATCAGATAAGTTTTTATCAATATTTAATTTATTCAATAAAGAATAATACTTAGGGTCAACTATTATATCATATTTATTAATATCAATAAGAGTACTATTAAATTTTACTTTACCATTATAATTTTTATTAATTAAAAAGTATGATACACCTCCCTTTATTTTAACACCTTTAAACACATCATCCATTGGTTTATGTTCTATAAATTCTATATTACATGTTTTCATATACTCTCTTAATTTAACTAATAATTTATCATTTGAAGTAAACCATCTTGATGGTGTTATTAATAATAATCTATCTGATATTGGTGCGAATTTATATATCCAATCCTGATATACCGGTTTTTTATGTGTATTATTATTACCATTATCAGGATCTTCATTATAAGGAGGATTACCTATTGTTAAAGGTATTGTATCAAGACCCCATTTTTCTTTTATATCTAAGGAGAGTGTATCTCCTATATAATAATTTAATTTATATTTATCATAAGGATCTGTTAATAATTTACATATAAAAATATTAGTATCGTTTATATCACTAAAATATAGGCATTCTTCAACTATTGTTTTATATCTAAGATCTTCATCCTGAATAACATCTTTCAAACCTATCATAAATCTATTTATAATATCAACTAAAAAACCACCTTTACCGGAACATGGTTCAAAAATTTTATTAGGTGTTTTCCAAAAGTCAATTGGCATTGTGTCTAACATTTCCTGTCTTAATTCATAATGAGTAGAAACTTCAGCATTACTTCTTTCTTCCAATTTAGTGGGTATAAGATACTTATCAACAAGTTTAGATAATTGTTCTTTATTATCTATGCTGCTAATAAATATTTCTCTAATATCACTTATACGTTGATCTATATCATTTATTTGATTATTTTCATGTTCCATTTTATATATATCCATTAATCTTTTAATATCATTTTCAGTTACATTTTTCCATGAAATATTAATTTGTTTTATAAATATTTTTTTTAGTTTATCGTTATTTTGTATATAATTATACATATCAATTAGAGACAAATTCTCTTTTGTTCTAAAACTCAATAATATTATCAAAGGTATTATATATCTTAATATAATAATCGGATTTATTATTTCTTCCTCTTCCTCTTCTGTTTCTTCTTTGTTATTTTTTTGTATAGTTCTCTTTGTTTTACTGATAATTCCTCTTTTTGTTTTACGTATATCATCTTCATTATCGCCTAAATAGTAAGATGAATCTATATTATAAAATTTTTTCATAAATAGTTTATCGCTATCTGTTAAATTATTTTCATTTATGTGAGGCATAAATCTTAACAAATTATCTGCCTCCGTATAATTTGATAAGTATTGGTTGTATATTTCTGTAGCTTTCTTATCAAAGATATCTTCTGAATGTTCTACGCAATCAAAATCATCTATATCAATTTCCATTATATCCTGAATATAATATTTTATAGATTCTTTTAATGATTTCCCTCTTCTATATTTTCTTGCTTCTTCAACAATATATCTTACATATCTATCAGAATGAAAACATAAATCAAATACATATCCATATTGTTTATTTCTATCCTTTGCTTCTGTCATACATCTATATTTCATTTGATATACCATATCATGACTATTGCAATCATTAAGTAAAATAACTATATCACAAAATTTTAAACTTACCCCTAAATGACATTTTTTGCCACATAACACTAATACACCTTTTAAATTTTCATTTTTTGCTTCTTGGCGCGCACTTTCTATTTTCTTTTTTGCATTTTCTGTATCTTTATGATTAATACATACAATATTATATATTCTTTTTTTATGTTTAGGCATAAATAAAGGATGTTCATTTTCAAGAAGTTTTTTAGTACATTCTGATATTTTAGCTATTTTGAATGCAGGTAGAAATGCTAACATAACAATAGGTTCTGAACTGGTATCCATAGATACTCCTCCCTTTGTCTGAACATGAGTCTTGTATTTTTCTATAACTAAATCACTTTTTTTAAATGTTCTTTCAATCAATTTACCTGTTTCCTTATTATATTCTCCAAATATCCAATTAAAAGGAAACATCACTCCTGCATTGTTTTTAAAAGAATCAATTTCTGTTACCGGTTCATCATCGTCCCAGGTTCCTAAAAATGTAGCTTTCATACTAAATTTTTCCCCATGGATATTAGGATGTTCTAATCGAAAACATTTCATTTTTGGATATTCTGAATATTTGTCTATTATATGTTTATTTTCACCATTTTCCTCATATCTAAAAATTCTTTTAAAATCCTTGCCATGCTTTTCTTCAAGTATTTGTATATTACTCGGTCTATTTATATTTTTACATAGCTCAATATCTTCCGCATCCCATTTAAAATCCTTGCCATGCTTTTCTTCAAGTATTTGTATATTACCCGGTTTATTTATATTTTTACATAGCTCAATATCTTCCGCATCCCATTTAAAATCCTTGCCATGCTTTTCTTCAAGTATTTGTATATTACTCGGTCTATTTATATTTTTACATAGCTCAATATCTTCCGCATCCCATTTAATACAACATTCCTTTTTTATACCATAATAAAACATTGGTTTATTATATGATGCTGTAACATAAATTCTTTTACTGTTTGCACCATAATAATTAATTATATTCTGAGTTAATCCATTACTACCTCCATAATGTGCCTCATCAAAAAACATAATATCAAAGTTTAAATCTTTAAGTTCTCTTATTCTTTTTATACTCTTTTCAGATTTATTTTCAGATTTCTTAAGATAATGAGATGAACAAATTACTATATTCTTTTTAGATTTTTTACAGCTTTCTATTACATCACCTATATTATCGCCTTCTAATAATCTAACATTATAATCATTAAAATCAATAATATCAAAAACTTCTAAATATTGTTCATATGTTTCATTCTTTGCCATTGTAACTATAAAATAATTATTTCCTGTATGGTCCCTTATAGCTCCCCCCATAATATAACTTTTACCACTTCGTGGTACATGACCCCACACAATTGAGTTTTCAGTGGGTAATAATTGTAATGTTTTATATACAGTAAGTTCCTGATGAAAATATAAACTTAATTTTGTGATAGGTATTTCTGAATAAATAGCATCTTTAAACGATTTATTTTTATATTTTTTTTGGAATTCATAATGAGCTTCTTCTAAATCATCCCAATCAAGTTTAATTGTTTCTTCGCTATTCATTATCTCTTTTAATTTATCTTTTCTTGAAGCTTTTACCTTTTTTTCCAATTTGCGTTTGTCATCAACAATAACCCCATATATGATTTTATATTCCTGTTCATAATCTCCAACATTAAAATTCATTGTTTCTATACCTAATTTTAATATACTATTGCACCTTAATTTTGATGATATAACCAATAAAGTATTATTTTCTTTATCAATCATAGTAAGATCAGATGAGAATCCTCCATTACCTTTAATATTTCTTGGATTATTTTTATTATCATAATATAGTTCTCTTAAATTTGATTCCTTTATAATATTATTATTATCTATATTTGCTAAAGATGGTTTATAATTTTTTAATTTTTTAATACAATTATAAAAGGCCTGAGTTCTTGCAATAGCCTCTTGATAATATCCTCTGTCAACGTTTTCTGTAATATTATTTAATAGTTCTTTTATAGATTTAGTTTGAAGTAAAACTTCATATAGTTCTGGAAATGTTTCCATTTTGTTTGTATTAGTTTGGAGACTCATTGCAAGTTGAGAAGTAGTCATCCTGTTTTTTTACAATTTTCTATTTATAAAAATCAATTTTAACGCAAAAAAACCCCAACTAATAGCATATGCTATTAGCCAGGGCTTAATTGTTTATTGTTCTAATTCTTTAATTTTTTGTTCTAATTTTTTGTTTTGTTTCATTAAACATTCTATATTACTCATAAATTCTGTAATATATTCGTCATTTGTATTTTGCCTAAATTCCATAACTTTTTTAATATTTCTCAGTTCGTCTCTTAATAGTTTATTTTCACTTTCTACTTTTTGTACTCGGGTTTTCATTTGTCTATAACCCATTTCTGTTTGATCCATAAGATCATTAAAATTAGTTGATTCATAAGTTGATAATATAGCGGACATTATATAATTGTATAAAATATTATTTTATAAAATCAATTTTCTTATTTTATTCATCAAATCTATTTTATCCATTTGTATATGTTTTTTACTTTTTTTACATAATGTTTTCTCTGTATATTCTATTAATTCTTGTTTTGTTTTTTCGTATATATAAAATCCTATATTACAACATAATTTATCATCATCATCAATAGCTTTCTGTAAATTTTCTACATTAGTTTTAAGACCTCTAAATTCACATTCATCTGTTAAAGCCCTCTTTCCTATACATCTAACCATATTTTCTATATTTTCATATAAAGTATCAAAATCAGAAACATATATTGTTTTATATGGTATACCTCTTTTACACAATTGTACAGCAGGAAATGTTACAATTTCATTATCTTCAACCTCACCAAAATTATCTTCAAATTTTTTCATATCAAGACATCCAAATTCAACTAAAGGATGTTTGAATTCATAAAACTTTTCTTTAAAATTACTACATATACTACAATCAGATAAATATACAAATACAACTGTATATAAATTATTATTTATAAAATGCAATAAATCATCCTCTTTATTATGTAACTCAGGAAATAATTCATCTTCTTCTATATTATCTTGTCTATTAAAAGATGGCTCCCATTCTTTATTTGCTCTCCATAATCTCTGTATTTTAACTATATTTAGTATATGAAGTAATTCACCTTTTTTTAGTTTAGATATTCTCTTTATATTCATACGTTTACACATATCCATTAGTTCTTTTTTACTTAATTTATTAGGACAACTCATTGTAAGTTGAGAAGCAGTCATCCTGCTTTTTTAAATTTTTTATTTTTAAAAATCAATTTTAACGCAAAAAAACCCCAACTACTCTGTATACACAGAATAGCCAGGGCTTAATTGGTTTTTTTTATTTTTTTTATTTATCTTATAAAATTTTGTCTTTTTGCAAACTCCTCTTTCGTTTCTCTATCCGGGTGAAACCATCTACACCTTTCACCTTTATTACATCTCTCTCTAAAATGACAAGTATTAGGCTTCCAACTCTCTATACTA
>Ga0209336_10000654_pt1 | contig 17591 bp, 24 predicted proteins | sample LinPmetageLP32_FD_184042 | JGI IMG/M metagenome (GOLD analysis project Ga0209336, IMG submission 184042) | Marine viral communities from the Pacific Ocean - LP-32 (SPAdes) (version 2) | ecosystem: Environmental > Aquatic > Marine > Oceanic | place: Pacific Ocean | collected 2009-08-23 | reverse complement strand
GCTAGATACCATGGCAAAAGCACAGTGATTTCCGACACTAGATTTGTAAATGAAATAAAACAAATTAGAGCAGAGATTGCAGAATTAAGAAAAGATGTGCGAGAGGGCTTTATATCAAAAGAAGATTATGGTAAAGCTGTAATTGAAGCAATGAAGAGACTGGAAGAAGGTGGAAAAATATAGAATGAAAACAAATATAGTATGCAAAGATTTGAAAAGTATAATGTTACAGCTGTAGCATTTGAACATCTTATTAAAACACAGATATCAAATAAATCACCCATAAGAGAACATTTTATTGGGAGTAGAAGAAAGTTATATTCGAGAGATAAACTTATAGCTACGACATTACAACGTGAAGTGGTTCCTTTGATGATAGGGGATATTACTCAAAAACAATTTGTTTCTTTTTTAGGCACGTTCAGCAAAAATTTATATTCACAAATAAAAAAGAATCCAGAGTTATTACAGCTGCATATAGAATTTGATAAACCCAGTAGAGGTAAAAATTATGAAATATGGGACGATTTAAAAGAAGGAGAATACATTTATAATTTAGATTTAAGTTCTGCATACTGGCAAGTTGCTCATAAGCTGGGATACATTACCACCAAACTTTTTGAAAACTATATTCACCTGGACGAATTTAAAATGTCCAAAAGACTATGTATTTCGTTTTTAAGTAGGCGAAATGAGATGTTATACCATGTAGATGGAGAAAACTATACAATCAAATGTGATAACACATCTCTTAGGAGAATTTATGAGAACATTAGATATTACCTATACAACATTATTGCTGAAGCTGTCAATGTCTGCGAAAATTGGATTGAGTATAATATTGATGGTATTACAGTAAAAAGTGAAGACGTTAACGCTATCCAAAAATATTTCCAGGACGAAGGTTTAATTTTTAAAATAAAAGAGTGTAGAAAACTGAATGACCTGGAATATGTATTTGGTAATTCTACACGAAGATTTAAAAACAAATAAAGAATAGTTATGGAAAAAAAATCAAAAATTGTCAAAAGTGTTTTTTCAAATGAATGGACAAATCCATCTGGAGGTACAACATATTATTATGACGTTGCATTATTAAATGGAGATGTAGGTTCATGTGGTGTAAGTGAAAAAGATTCAGTAAGAGTTAAAGTTGGTTCGCAAGTTAACTATCAAATAAACGGTACTAAAATTAAAATTGTATCAGTAGAAAATAGTGCTGAAAAAAAATATTCTGGCTACAAAAAAGGAGGGAGAATTACTAAAGATAGTATGTTGGGTTATTCTTGGTCTTATGCAAAAGATGCTTGGATAGGTGGAAAAACCATGGCCGACATACAAGAATTAGATGAAATGGCCACATACATTTATAATCGTATAGGTGAAATGTTAAACGATGATTAGAGGAAAAGAATGGTTCTGGATGGAAAACAAAAAATACAAGTTAACCAGGCAAGAGAAAAAAAGCGTAAATGCTTTAGTAAATAGGTATTTAAGAATGAAGCGTAAAAGAATATTACGCAAAATTTTTAGATTAAATCGTAATCAATAAAACAAATATATGAGTAGTTTAATTAAAGTAGGTATCAAGGATAACAATGGAAAATATCAAAATTATATTTTGAGTATCCAGGATGAAGTGGACCAGTATGGAAACAATGTTTCAATGTATGTGGAACAAACCAAAGAAGAAAGAATGGCCAAAGCTAGAAGAACATATGTGGGTAATGGCCGAGTTATATGGTCAAGTGATGGGAAAATAGAAGTAGCCCCTAACCCAAATGATTCTGAAAAGAAAACAGAAAAAATGAATGTCGTGTCACCAACTGGTGAACAATCTGTTTTAGAAGATTTGAAAGAAGCACCAACACCAGAAGATTTTAAATCTACGTTAGATAAAGCTTCAGACGATTTGCCATTTTAGTCTGTTAGTTTTATTCGTTTGATGACCAGGTAATTACATATGTTATTAACAGTAACATTTGTTTTATCTGGTTTTTTTGTTAATATCAATTTACTGATAGTCAATTAGTTAGAGTAGTTATTAAGTTTTATTTTATTTTGTTGTTTGTTTATTCCAAAAGAAATTATACATTTGTGCAACACATTTAAAATTAAATAGTATGCAAAACGTAAAAAGAAAAACACTTCGAAACAGAAAAACTAACATGGTACCATTCAGAGGTGAGGATGAAATTAAAAGGGCCGTATGTGGTCATGCGATTATAGATGATAATGAAGTTCTTTTAATTACCATTGTAACTCCTGGTAATCAAGATATCATGTGGATATTAGATAAATCTATGTGCTCAGATATGGAGTTAATTGATACTCTAGGAGATAAGATTAACGAATTAAAGAAAGATGGTTTTGAAATAGACTACAGATATGATAAAAAACTAACAATAAAAACTAAATAGTATGCAAAACGTAGAAACAATATTAAAAGAAACAGCAAATATGAATTCAATTGAATCTGTCAACAGAGAAGCTGTAAAAGAAATACTCTCAAAGCATGATTTGGATTGGGATGTTCGCTTAGAAAATCTTATAGCTATTAGTACGCTTGAATCTAACCTGGGGGATACATTAGAGACTGATAATGCTGGTATATTTAGAAACGATAATCATTTTCATCTTGGAACCGTATCTAAAAGATATACTATTTTGCAAAATTCAGAATTGGTGGATACCATTTTAATGGCAGCTAAAGACTGTGGTATGACAATTACTTCTGGGGGTGAATGTTATGGAGGTGCCAGGGTTTATTTGAATTTAGGCCTTCCTACAGTTAAAGTTGGTCATTCTAGGGTTAAAAGAGCTATAACAGTCCTTAATGGCCATGATGGAAAAGGTAGTGTAAGATTTGCAGCATCATATTCTATTTTAATGAATGGTAAAGTAAATAGTTACTGTAAAATATTTGGTAATTCAAATTCATTTAGGCATACCAGTAGTGTATATAATAGAGTTAATCAAGCTGTAGCTGGAATGTTTGCATCTTTACAAAAAGAAGAAGCTTCAATTTTGAAAATGAAAGAAATGAGTAATTTCAAATTTTCACCAGAAAAAGGTACAGCTGATTATAAATTGTTTGAAGAGTTAATGCTTAAATGCTTTAAAGTAGATTTAAATCAAAGTATAGCAAAATCTTCTACGAAAACAATTAACAACATGAATGCAGTTTCAAATTCGGTAAATGCATTTGTTGCTGGTGAAAATAAAACGCTGTGGGGGCTTTTTAACGGAATCTTATGTAGTACGGCCATGAAAACTCCAAAGGGCCAGAAAACGCAAGATTACACCATGACTGGAAGAGGTAATGTTGTAAACCAAAGAGCTTTTGATATAATCTCTAACTTTTTAGATAGAGGTTAATTTTAATTGTGTGTTAAAGAGGTGATTTCGGTCACCTCTTTTTTTTAGTAAAAATTTAAATGTCTGACAATGTTCAAAGAAAAATTAAAAAACTTAAAGTCTCTCTCCAGGGACGATATACTAAAAGTAAAACAAGAGCTTAAAAGCAATTTGTTAAAAATTGAAGAAGAATTGTTAAACCGTAAAACATGGAGGGATGAAATTTTAGAAGCTACTGAAAAACCAGAGAATCAAATAGGTGGATTGTTTGCAGATGAATTTAATTCATGCCCAGTTGAAATTGAAGAAGAAAAAAACGAACCAATAAATCATAAATTAGAATTACAAAAAGAAATGAGTAAAGATGTAAAAGAAGGATTGCTGGACCCAAAAACAGCACAAAAAATAAATGAATTTGCAGATAATGCAGCAATTTATACATTCGAAAGAAATAAGCTTATTGTTCACAAGCCAGAAAAATTGAACATAGAACAAAATTCTAAGACCTGGTTTAGAAATTTTCTTTATCAAAATTATGTTACGACATCTACCGAAATAAAAATGGAGGATATGATAATGACTTATAAAAAAAATGTATTTAGCGAATTGTTATGGGTGAATAACTATGGGGTTCGTTTTAAAATGGATATAAAAAAATATGTACACTTTTTAGACAACTATGTTTTTCAATAAAAAAAAACAACGGTTTCGTCACGAAAAAAACATGCATTCTAGAATAAGAATAAGAAGGTTTTACAAAGTTACATTATTTGGATTTTGGGCTATTATTTTTTATTTGCATGTGGCATTTTATTTTACAGTAATAACCAGGTTTTTGATATTAAATTTTTTGATAAATGATAAATGATAAGATTTCTATAAGATTGATGAAAAAGATATTTGATGAAGATGCAAAATGCAAATGTTCAGCTAATTGTAAAATGATTTACCAAAGTGTATTGAATCATTATTTTTCTGACAAGATTACAAATGTCAACTTATTAACGGCATTTAATATGGAAAAAGAAAAAATCAAATTTGATTCTTTTTCTAAGGAGTTTTTAAAATTAGAAAAAGCCGAGCTTATTACAATTGATATTGATAATGTGATTTTTCATTCAGTATGGGTCAAGCACATGAATATAAGTGAATTCGGCACGGCTGAGTATACAAGAATAACAGCTAACGAGGTAAAAGATGAATTGTATCAAAGTCATGCCTTAAATGAGCTTGTAAGAATGAAATATAAGGTGACAATTAAAAGAGCAAATGAGTTACTTACATTGTTTTTAAAAGAGCAGTTGGTGGTTGAAACGAAATATGCAGACGAGGGCCAAGTAAAAAAACATTTTGTTTACTGGTGTCAAAATAATTTAGATAAAATTAGTTCGTCTGAAATGGTAAAAAGTGGAAACAAAATTTTAGGAAAATGAAAAAAGATAAAAAAGTAAAAGTAATGGATGTGAATATAACATCTACAGCAGAATTTAGTGAGAATCCAGATACTCCTTTATATGGAGTTGTTTTTCATTATAATTCACATGTGGAATTGTGGTTTGCAATTTTAAGGGAAAATTATGTTGACTATTGGAATGGGTTAAATAAAGATTTATTAGGCCAGGGAGAAACTCTGGGTGATGCTTATAGAAACTTATGTATAAAAACTTATGGCAAATAAAAAAGAAATAGAAGTTCCACCTGGTGATACAGATTTAGAAAGAACAATTTTAGGAAGTTTATTATTTCAAGCAGATTTAATACATGAATGGGCTAATGATTTAAAACCAAATTTGTTTTTTAATCGTGAATGTCAAGGGGTATGTAAAATAATTATTCAGTTGTATAGAGATTTAGAACCTATAGATTTATTAACTGTGGTTCATAAAGCCAGGTCAATGGAATTAGATAAGTTGGTAACCCCATTATTTATTTCCAGCTTGACAGATAAAATTTGTTCAGTAGCTCATTTTGAACATCATTTTAGACTTCTTCAGCAATTAGCTTTAAGGAGAACGCTTATTAGGATAACAAGTGATGTAATGAGTCAATCGTTTGACGATTCAAAAGATGTATTTGATTTATTTGCTGATGCCAGTAAAAGATTTGATGGTGCCATAAAGAGCATAGTAAGTTTTCAAATAAAACAAGTTGGGGAAATTCATAGTGATATATTAGCTAAATCAAAAGAGTATTTAGAAAAAGGTATCAAGTCTGGTGTAGAGAGTGGATTGACAATGGTTGATAATTTAACTAATGGTTGGCAAAATAGTGACTTGATAATTTTAGCTGGTAGGCCAAGCATGGGAAAAACAGCAGCAGCTATATCTATGTGCATGTATCCAGCCATTGAGAAAAAAGAAGCAATTGGGTTTTTTTCACTTGAGATGAGTAGTTCACAATTGGTATCCAGAATGCAATCTATGCTTTCAGAAATCAATGTCGGACGAATAGTCAAAAAACAATTGAGTCATCAAGAAATTGATAAAATTAACATTGATGCTTACAAATTAAAAGATGCTCCAATTTATATAGATGATACTCCAGGTATATCCTTAATGGAATTTAAGTCAAAAGCTAGAAAAATGGTTAGAGAAAATGATGTTAAGCTTATTATTGTAGATTATCTACAACTTATGCGTTCTGGTCTTAAAACACAAAGTAGAGAACAAGAGATAGCTGAGATATCCAGGGCATTGAAAAATGTTGCCAAAGAGCTTGATGTTCCAGTCATGGCATTATCCCAATTAAGTAGAGCTGTTGAATCTAGAGGTGGAGATAAAAAACCCCAGTTATCAGATTTAAGAGAAAGTGGTCAAATAGAACAAGATGCCGATATGGTAATGTTTTGTTATAGACCAGAATATTATAGTATTGACAATTATGAAATAGAAGGTAGAGACTTCGAAACTAATGGTCTGTTTATGTTACTTGTGTCAAAGCATAGAAATGGAGAGCTAGGAGAAATTCCATTGAGGTTTATACATGAACAAACTAAATTAACTAATCATGAATTTAATTTATCACCTTTTGAACATTCCGATTTAAATAGTACATTTGTGCAAGAGAAATCAATGTCTGATAATGCGTTGAACACTAATGCTTGGATAGAGTCAAATAAAGAAGATGATAATGATATACCCTTTTAATTATTATGAAGAAGGAAAAAGTTTTTCAAGACTTGTTATTGGAATCACAAAACAAGCATGGTTTAGAGTTGGCATCATTTATAATACGAGCTGTGGGTTTATATTATAAAATGGATGACAATTACCATACAAAAAGAACCAGGGCCAGAGATTTTGTCCAGTCCAGGCAAATGGCAATGTATATGATAAGAAAGCATACTGATATGACAATGTTAAATGTATCTGCTTTGTTTAAAATGGACCATTCAACAGTTGTACATGCTGTGAAAAAAATTAAAGACTATTGTTTCTATGACAAAAGAATTAGACAAGATAAAGATGACATTGAGTATATAATAAAATTTAGAGCTGAAGCACTAAAAGAAAATGCTGACTGGAGAAAAAATTATTTTTTTGTGGATTTAAATAATATTTTTTCATTGAATTTTGAAGGTAACAAATCCATCATACTAAGTGGCTATTCAAAACTTGATGTTTTGAATTTAAAAGAAGCTTTAAGAGGTGAATGTGAATTAAAAGAACATAGTAAAACTGGTATGTATATTTTAGAAAAATTAAACAAAGAAGTTGAGTAAAGAAGAAAAAGTAAGGTGTATGATTAGCCGATATGACGAAACCATTAAAGAACCCCCATTTGAAACAGTTCAAATTGGTGAAATGGAAGTAGAAGTACCAAGAGTAGACAACTTAGGAGAACGGTTTTATATGAATTTGGTAAAGGAATTAAAATTACAAGGATATAGAATAAAGTTTTATACCCTAAGTAGTAAGGTCGGATTTAAGTATGATGTTATAGTAAAATAAAGTATAAACCAAAACAAAGATGATTAGAATAATATTCATAATAGGATTGATAATTATGGGAATAGCCCTTATTCTTGGGTTGAAAGACAACGATTATTTATAAACCAAAACAAAGAAGAATGATAGTAGAAGATGGTATATTAAACAGTATTCTGGAGGTTTATCCAGACTCAGAATTTTTAAAAGCTGATGGTTTTGATACAGCTATTTTGGGTGTTGATGAGATAACAAAAAAGCTGATATATTCAGTAAAAAAATGCATAGAAGTGTTGATGCAAGACATGACTTATGAAGAAGCATTAGAGTATTTTAATTTTAACGTGTACGGTTCCTATGTGGGTGAAAAAACTCCAATATGGTGCTGGGATAATTTTGAATAAATGGAACAAGAAGAAAATAAAAAAACGAATAAAAAACCAAAAAGCAAATTGCATAGCAATAAAATAAGACAAAAGCTTACGGAAATAGATATGTCTCAACAAGAATTGGCAGACATTGCTTTAGATGGTAATTCGGCCCATTTGAGTAGAATAATTAACGGTCAAAGAAGATGTATTTCTTTACCAATAGCTTTAAAAATTTCACATGCTTTGAATTGTAATGTTGAAGATGTGTTTGTGCTTTATGGAGATGAAGAATTAGAAACAGAATAATTAACAGTTAAAAACAAAAAAAGATGAAAAGAGTGTTTATGAAGATTAGAGATTTTATTTTTGGTAAAAAAGTAAAAAAGTACGAGGAAGTCGAAAGAGTGATTACTCCATTTGAATTTCCCCTGGAAATGGATGATGTCCTGGAATCTGAAAGTGGCATAGATGCAAAAGAATTTAGAGCAAAAGCAAAACCAACACCATGGGACGTTATTGATAACTCACTTGAAGCTCATAAAAAATTTAAAAAGGAAAGTGTTCGAAAAGAATTACAGATGTTATTAAGAAACAAAATTTTAGACGAACAATCAGAAAAGGAAAAATGGATGTTTCGGTATTTAATGCAAAGAAGCAATCGGTATATAAGCCCAACAGAAGTAGGTAGAGCATATGGTAAAAAAGTAAAAGGAAGAGATGATTATAATTCTGGTCATTCCAGGAAGGTATTGTTAACTTTTGTTCACCAGAGATTAGCGTTACAAAATAAAGATAATCATTACATGTACAAACCTTTAAAATAAACTTATGTCAAAAACAGATTTAGAATATATAAAAGATACTTTCGAAGAGTATTTAGGTAAAAAAGAACATATTTCAGCAAGTGATATTAAACTTTTTCTAAAGTCCCCTAGAAAATATTATTACGAAAAAAACCATAAAATTAAAGACCAGACCAAAGAAAGGCATTTTGCCATAGGTTCGGCTGTTCATGAGCTTATTATGGAACCAGAAATGTTTGATAAAAATTATATCATTTCTGAAAAAATTGATAGAAGAACTTCAGCTGGAAAAAAACTTTATGCTGACTTCCAGGAAAAAGCCCAGGGCAAAACAATCATTTTTGAAAACGAAATGGAAATGATAAAAGAAATGTCTTTAAGTTGTAAAATGAATGAAACTTTTTCTCAGTATTTAGAAGATTGTCATTTTGAGTTGAGTTGTTACACAACAGATATAAAAACTGGTTTAAAGGTTCGTTTAAGGCCAGATATTTTAGCTAAAAAGAAAGATGCAATCGTAGATATAAAATCATGTAGAAATAGCAGCTTAAAAGCTTTTAAAAGTGACGTTTATAGTTATGGTTACTCAATATCTGCTGCTTACTATATAGACTTTATAGGTAGAGAGAACTACATTTTTGCAGCTATAGAAAAAGAAGCACCTTACCAAACTTCCATGTATGCTTTACCAGATGAAATGATTGATTTTGGAAGATACCAATATAGAATGGGCCTGGATTTATTAAAGTGGAGTTTTGATAATAATTATTGGTGTGATTATGTCGAATTTGAAGTTCTCAAAGAATGTTATTTATTGGAAAACCTGGATGACTTTTTTGATACATTAAAGAAATCTGAGTTAATACAAATTTTAAACTAATAATTATGAAAATTACTGACTTAAAAGTATTTGAAAATACATTAAACAAATATGAGCATACCATTGTAAAGCTTATAGGTTCAAAATATGGAATTTCTCCAGATGAGTTTATGGTCAAAGTTGTTAATGCTGTTCGTAAAAACAAAAACTTGTTAAAATGCAGTCCAGCTTCGTTGTTTGGCAGTATAATGTATTTTGCAGAAATTGGTTTACCATTCAATACTCCAGAAGGTTTTGGTTATATATTGCCTTATAAAAATAATGGTCAAACTGAAGCTACACCTATTGTTGGTTATAGAGGTTTAATCGAAATTGCTTATAGAAACCCAAATTTAAAATCTTTTCGTATTCAAAGCGTATATGAAAATGATGAATTTGATTATCAATATGGAACAGAAGAATATGTCAAACACAAACCATCTTTTACCAAAAAAGGAAATTTAACATGTGTTTATGCAATTGCAAAATTAAAAGATACAGACCCTATGTTTTGTGTAGTTACCGTTGAAGAATTACTTAAAATTCAAAAGCTTTCTAAAAGTGGAAGTAGTAGCTATTCAGCATATAATAATGGTACAGATGTATTTAATATAATGCAGTCGAAAGTAGCAGCCAAACTGTTATTTAAAATGCTTCCTAAAGCACAAAATGAAACTTTAGCTACGGTCCTGGAGAATGATAATAAATTGGACTACAATAAAAATTATGGTATTAAAACATCATTGGAACCTACAGAAATGAATGTAGGAAAATACGAAATTGTTGAAAATAAAACTCAAAAGCAGAAAGAGGTCCAGGATAAATCTATGCCAGAAATTGAAATTGCTGAAAGTACAGCACATAAAAAATTAAGCAATACGGATGTCTAAACGAAAAAGAGAAAGCATTGGACAATATTATTTAAACTCTGGTGAGCATATTACTTTTGATGATACCCTGGTTTATGAATTGGATAAAAAAAGAAACTTTTACATGTTTGATATATGTCCAGTTTCTGCACCTAGAATGACTCAAAGTGATAGATGGAAAGTAAACCCAGAACATCCAGATATAAATAAAAGACAAAGGCCTAGTGTAACTAGATATTTTAATTATAGAGATGTTTTGAAATTACAAGCAAACTCTATGAATTTTAAAATGATAGATGTTTTAGATGTTTTGTTTTTAATTCCTATGCCAAAATCATGGTCAAACAAAAAAAAAGCAGCTATGAATGCATTGCCATGTAAAGTTAAGCCAGATACAGATAATTTAACAAAAGCCATAAAAGACACATTTTGTAAAGAAGACTCTCATATTTGGAGAGAAACAGCTGAAAAAAGGTGGTCTTATTGTGGTGCCGTAATAATATTTCAATGAGATTAAGAAAACCAATTTATTATTTAAGAAATTACTTGCCTTATTTTTACCAGGTAGAAATATGGGTTAAAGATAAAGTTTTACAATTATTAAAAAGAAATTATGAGCGAAAACATGAAAATTGAACAAACTTGGAAATGTGGTGAATGTGATGAACCATTAGAATATGGTAATAACTATCCTTACTCAGATAGTGCAGAAATGCATAAAAGCGACAAAAAAGGGGTTGTTGGGGTTTTTGCTTGCCCAAATGCTAAATGCAATGTGGCTTTAGTAAAGGTTTATCGGAATAATGATTGAATATATTTTTGAATGTCTGGCATTGCAAATAATTTAAAAGCAATATCTTTTCCGAATGCATTATCTGATGGATAATGGACCCCTAAAGCTAATCTTGAAAAAGCTACTTTATTAGCAAATATTTTTAGCTCTTTAGAATATTTAGGATGGTGTAAAGCAATTACTAAAATAAGAAAATGTGCTTGGCATGCATGTCCAGATGGAAATGCTGGGCTATGTCCAGAAGTTGTTTCGTAAGGATGTAATTTTTGTTTTGTGTAAAAAGCTACCTGGTATGGCCGAGGTCGTTGAAAATGGTTTTTTAGATGCATTACCAGGGCACCTAAATCATCTGTTATGGTAAATAATTTATCTTGATAGTTTTTACTCAAATTTATTCCCATTTGAGGTAAATATTTATTGAACAAAGCTTCTAAACCTTCGTCTGCATCTTTCATAAAATCTAGCTCCAAAGTATTTTCAATTTTCCTTTTTAGACTATCTTGAGCTGAAATTAGATATTCAATTTCTTTTTTTGTTTTTATTTCAGATGGATACCTACATTTTGTAAACAATTCCTTTTTTGATGTAAATATGTTTTTTTTAGATAAATATTTTAAGTCCTCTTTATCTAAATTTCCATAAGCTAATTTTACCTTTTCATTATCATGACCACATTGATGGCAAACATATAAATCTTCTCCACCATCTTTTACGTTCCAATTCCAATTACAATTGTCACATTGAATTTTTTCTTCTCTTTGCATATGGTTTTATTTTAAACTTTCTGGTAAATCAAAAATAACTTTTAACACTTCGTTGTTAGTTGGCTTTTTATTTTTTCTTTTACGATTATCAATAAGCTGTTTCGCTTTAAGTATTCCTACACCAGTTAAACCTAATGCTACAAAAGTTAAAACTGCTATTTTGGTTTTTTTAGTTATCTTCATGAGTACAAGTACAAAGATACAAAATAACGCTTCATTTATATTTGTACGTTTGTGTAAATGTCTAGTTTATAGTGTTTTTTACGTTGTTTTTTCTTATTTTTGACATACTTATCTTTTGACCCAAATTAAATGAGTTCTACAACAAGCAATGGTAAACGTGGTGGTAACCTGGTAGGAAAGCCCCATAATGACAAAAAAGGAAATTCCGTTGGTGGTATAAAAGCTGTTGTTACCGATAATAATGGGCAGCCAGTAGAGCTTGAGGGTGGTGAAGTAATTATAAATAAAGCAGCTTCAAAAAAACATTGGAAAGAATTATCCAAAATAAATCAATCAGCTGGTAATGGAGTACCTATAGGTCCACCAGTAGACCCACATGAAGCTGACCCAGATGAATATAAGCAAGGTGGAAAAATAGAATTCAATCCAAATAAAATACCGAACAAATGGATTTTAAAATATGCTGAAGACATAAAAGAAAATCATCCAGAAGTTTGGAAAATGGGTGGTAATATTTTTGGCAATCAAGCATTTAAAAATTTAAAAAGAGTTTCTGACAGAGGTTATTGGTTAGATAGTGAAAGGTGGATGATGATAAAATGGAGGTCATTTGTAGCCAGGCACAAAAAAGATTTTCGTATTGCTGGAGTTGTTGCAATGCTGAAATGGGTTGATAAAGTAGAAAAAGGATGGCCTTATATGAAGTCATTGATTGAAGCTGAAATCAAAAAGAAAGAAGGTAAGTCATCTTCAGAAAAAATGAAAAAAGGTGGTGTTGTATCTTACAAAGATAAATACAATAAAAAATATGGTTTTGAAAAAAGTCAAAGTCATTCTCTTTCTGATATAGCTAAAACAACTGGTATTTCTAAAAGTGGTATTCAAGGTATTTATAATAAGGGTATTGGTGCATACAAAACCAATCCAGGTTCGGTTCGTCCCAATGTTAAATCAAAAGAACAATGGGCTTATGCTAGAGTATATTCTGCTGTCATGGGTGGTAAAGCTGCTGATGTAGATGCAAAAGAATTAAAAATGGACAAGGGTGGCCAGTTTAAAACCATTAAAAGAAAAGATGGAAGCGAATATGATGTAAAAATTTATTCTGAACAAGAGCTTGAAATAAGAGCTGAAAAGAAAAAAGGTAATTTACATAATATAGCTAATCAAATGTCCAGGTTAAGGTCTAATCTTAATAAAGATTTAAATTCTGATTCTGAAAAAACAGCTTTAACTGCATTGTCAATACTTGTAATGTTAGAAACAAGTGAAAGAGTAGGAAACGAAACATCTGCTGAAAATGGACATGTTGGAATTACTGGTTTAACAAAAGAGCAAGTAAAAATAACTGGTACAAATACTAAATTAACGTATACTGGTAAATCTGGAGTAGACCATGATAAAACTGTTTCTAGTGAAAAAATTGCAAATGCATTAAAAAAAGCAAAATCTAACAGCCCTGGAAAATTTATATTTGAAACGTCTGATGGTTTTAAGGTGAAGAATGATACCGTAAACAGATATTTGTCTAAATACGATGTAACGGCTAAAGATATTAGAGGGTTTTCGGCTAATAAATGGATAAGCACAAAACTTAAACAGATTAAACCAGGTGAAACAGAAACAGTTAGAAAAAAACAATTTAGAGAAATTGTAAAAACTGTAGCTGACAAGGTTGGTCATGGGGCAGCTACTTTGAAAAAACATTATTTATTGCCAGATTTAGAAAGCACATTTATCGAAAAATCTAAAGTGTTAGACCTTAAAGAAGTAAAAATGGAAAAAGGTGGCATGTCACAAAGCCGTAAGAATAAATTTGACCTGGTGATGGATGAGTTTAAAGATGGAGATTTACGAAGTGGCTCTAAAACTGGACCTATTGTAAAAAACCCAAAACAAGCAGTTGCTATTGCATATAGCGAAAGTAAGAATATGCAGTTGGGTGGATTTATTGCTGGTTTGAAAGCAAATGTTCATATAGGTTATAAGGAGTTGCATCAAGAATTCATTGAAAATTTAGCATTAAAAAAGCTACAAAAAGATTCTTTTTCTAGTGCCAAATTGCCATTTGATGTGCCTTTTCAGTATGAACAAAGAGATTCATTATTATATAAAAATCCAAGTGCAGCTTATTTAGGTCCACAAGGATTTGAAAAGCAATTAGCTGATACGATAAAAAGAGAACCCATAAGTGGTCGTGTCGTATTAGCAGCTATGTTATCAGCTTCGTATATAACGTATAAAATTCCTAACGATAGTAGTACATATTTCTCTCAAGTTTTATTTGCTATGATTAGTAAAATAGCTGGTAACAAATCCTATGTGAATATTTATATATCCAGGTCTAGAACAAGAAATGAGAGATTTAAATCATTATACTCAAACCTTACAAATCAAATAGCTGAAATAAAAGGTTATATAAATCCTATAAAGGGTCAGTCTGATTTTAACCTTGCAGACATTATTTTTGACGAAAGTGAACCAGGTAACACAAAAATTCGATACAGACCAGATTTCGATTATAATAATCCTTTGGAATATTACTCTTTACAAGGTTCGTGTACAGATTTACAGTTAGCTAAGTTTCTTGTTGGTAAACCGTTGACTTTAAAAGGTGATAGTGATAAGGAGAAAACTGTTGTACAGCTTATTCCTACAAATAGTTCGAAAACTAAAAACATAGCTCAAATAAATAAAAAAGCTGTCTCTAATTTTATGCCTAGCACAGGAGATGACCTTTTGTCCAGTTTAAAAGCTGAAATAAAAGAAAAAAATGCTGTTTTACAATTTAAAGAAAAGATAGATATATCTCAAGGTGGCTTGAGTTTTTTAAGCCCATTCTTACCAAACGAAGACATTGAAATAAAAGCAGATGCAAAAACTAAAACTAAAGATGGTTTTGCAATTAAATTTAAGTTAGACCAAAATATAAAATACCCACTAACAAAAGCTGCTGACTATATGGCCGTGGGAAATATTTTCATGGACCAGTTAGATTCAAACCTTTTATTGAAAAAAATTATGCTTCGAGATACTGAAGCTTTTAATTTAAAATTTGGAAATCAAGTAGCAGAAATATTTGATGTAAAAGTAAAATTAAACTTTGGAGAATCTAAATCTGCTGTTATAAGAAAAGAAGCTAAAGAAAAGCAAAAAAAATCAAAGCCAGAAAAAGTAGAACCATTTCCAGAGTTAAAAAAGCCGAAATATGATGCTAAACTAGATTATTTGGAGCTTTATAAAAAATCATTACCTGGAGATGCATCTCTTGAAACAGATAAATATATAGCTTTCAATATTCAAAGGAAGTACAAAGAATTATTAAAATAAGACATGGACCCAGAAATAATTAAACTTAAAAACAAACTCTCTGCTGTGAGAAACATGATAGCTTTAGCTAATGTGGATTTAAGTGTTGTAGAATCTGATAAGTTAGGAAATCAATTTTTAAAAATTCAAAATGAATTGTTGGGTCAATTGATAGAAACAGAACCAGAATATTTACCAGGTAGTTTTGCTATGTTAAGGGATGAATTGGTAGAGTGGATGAACCTTAAAAAAATGCTGTCTGACCAATCTTATAATGAACGAAGACTGGCTAGTGATAATATTATAAGATTAGGTAATGAAATTGTAGACAAAGCAAGCTACGATGCAGATTCATATTTTGAAACATATTTTTTAACTAATAAATTAGGAAGTCTGTTAGATATGAGTAAAATATTTACAGATACATTTGTTTTCAGTTTAGATACTTTTGTAAGATGGTTTTCTGATAGTGTTTGTGCAACAGACAAAGGAGTACCAATAAAATATTTTCATGGTACAAAGTCTAGGCATGAACGATTTGATTTTAGTTTGTTCCCTGGAATGTACTTTGCTCAGAATAAAGCATACTCTGAATACTTTGCTGGTCCAGAAGGTACTATTATGGATGTTTATTTAAAAGTTACAAATCCTTTGGATTTAACTTTATTTGGAATTAACAAAGTGCGTTACGAAGAGTTTGTAGCATACCTGGAATTAAAATATGGATATAATTTAAAACCTATAAAAGCATTACAAGTGTTTAGTGATAGAGAAAGTGGGTTGTTTGCCTGGCAATATTTAAGAAATGGTACAGACTGGTTGAATCAAATCAAAGACGATGGTTTATACGATGGAATTATTTTTGAAGAAAACAATCCAGCTTTAGAAACTTCTAAAAAAGGATACCAAACTCCAGCAGTCATGGTGTTTTCTCCAGAGCAAATTAAAACTACTCAAGGTAACTTAACATATTCATCTTACTCAAAAGATATCCGATTCGATGAAGGTGGTGAAGTTCCTTATCACTTAAAAGGGGACGAAATTAACTTAATGGGATGGTTTGTAAATCTTCCTATAGAAGAACAAGTGAAAATAACTAATTATAAATTAGGAGATGACCCTTTTGGCGAACAAAATTATGAATATACAACGGTTAATTTAGAAAATGAATTTTATCGTATGTCTGATGCTGATAAGAATAAAGCATATTATTCAAGAGTAAAAATGAAATCTGGTGGTTCTATATCTTCTAATAAAATTGATTTTTATGAGACGTATTATAAAAACTTAACCCCAGAACCCTACGAGGTAAACAAAAATTTAAATTCTATTGAAATAGTTGGGTTTGATAGAATGGATGAAGCTAAATTAGAAAGTCAAGCTATGAAGTTGTTTGGGTTAAATTATGCTTTACTTACTTCAGAACAAAAGGAAAACATTAAATCCAGCATGATGAAAAGTCACATTGAATTAAATGATTTGACTTTAGATGAAATGTCTGATGAGAGTTTTATAAAAACTTTAAACAAAACGAAATAACAAATGATATTTGGCAAAGATGATGTAGCAACATTTATAAGCACCCAGGAGAGTCCAAATGGTAAAGAATTAGTTACGTCCAAATTAGAAAAAATTGCTGGAGTGTTTTTTAATAAAATTAGTGCTTCTAATGGTGATTTTTTGTATTTTTCTATTGGTGTAGTTGATGAAAATTCAGAATTAAAAGAAACTAAAACATTTGCTGCTGAAGATAGTAAGGGTTTTTTTGAAGCCGTAGATTATTTTGAAGGTTTAATTCAATCCAGAACACCCAAAGAGGAAAAAAACCCACCTTCTGTTGGATTTTTTGTTTTAGATAAACGTAAAAAACTAAAGGCCTATGTAGAAGGTATAACATCGGACAAAATAGAAATTGATTCAGATGATATAGCAAAAGTTTTTAGTCCCCCCAAAACGAAACCTTTTGGACGTTTAAATATGTTTGCCGTGGATAACCCAAAGTATGATATAATTAAACAGAAATATGCTCTTAAATTTGACCCAGAAAAAAGCGAAGATATTGCTAAAGATGGAGTTTTTGCTTACAGAATGACCCCATATGAGTCAAACGATTCACCACCACCAGAAGGTGGAAATCCACCACCACCACCTAAAGGTGTAAATGATGATGAATTAAGTGCTAAAGATATTGAAGATGAAAATCCTCAAGACATGAAAGGCAATCCAAAAGATGATGGCCCAGAAGATGGTCCAAAGGAAGGTCCAGAAGATGGCCCAGAAGATGGTCCAAAGGAAGGTCCAGAAGATGGCCCAGAAGATGGCCCAGAAGATGGTCCAAAGGAAGGTCCAGAAGATGG
>Ga0209336_10000653_pt1 | contig 17628 bp, 20 predicted proteins | sample LinPmetageLP32_FD_184042 | JGI IMG/M metagenome (GOLD analysis project Ga0209336, IMG submission 184042) | Marine viral communities from the Pacific Ocean - LP-32 (SPAdes) (version 2) | ecosystem: Environmental > Aquatic > Marine > Oceanic | place: Pacific Ocean | collected 2009-08-23 | reverse complement strand
CTCCACACGCTTCTTCTTTTCTTCCTCAAGAAGGGCTCTATTTTCGTCTATAGCGCGTTTTACTTCGCTACCTACCTTATCACCCTTTGAAGAGATTTCGCGCTTAATATGAGGCATTTGAGGGACTCTCTTGACGCCAACGTGAAGACATTTGATGCAGTTATTCTGCTCTTCAAAGATTCCATGCCAAACATCAAAATGCTCCTTGCAAGATAGACATTTATATACATATCTAGGCATTATTGAACACTCGTTTCAACTGTGCCACCAGCGGGGCCTTGTCGAACCTCAACAGCTGGAGGGTTCATTACGACGAGCTCTCCACTATCGTCTATTTGAACATCAAACCCTGTTAAAACTGGTGTGATGTCTGATTGTTCGATCAGAGAATTCTGTAGTGCCATCATGATTGCTCCGACGGCTTGGTTTGATAATTTATAGTTCATTTCTTAACTCCTTGAAACATCTTTTTAAACCTTCTTGAATAGAAACTGTGGGCTTAAATCCAAGATCTTTTTTTATTGCAGATATATCTGCTAGTGTGTGCCTAACATCTCCTTTACGTGGAGGGGCATCAATCCACTCAACGTCATGTATAGAATTTATGTAATTTCTAATATAATTCATTGATACTGATGTGCCAGACCCAACACTATAAACTTTTCCATTAAATTGCGTTGTTGATTGCATTGCGTATATGTTTGCAAGAACAATATCTTCAACGTGAACTAAATCTCTAGTTTGTTCACCATCACCATCCATTCTTAACGGCTTCCCTTGGCGAATCATCTCCATCCAAGCACAAATAGCAGTTGAATATGCACCTCCAAAAGGCTGATCTTCTGAATAGGCGTTAAAATATCGCAAACACACCGTGTCAAGCTCATAGAGTTCAGAAAACAACTTACACTCCATTTCAGACATTAATTTTTGCAACCCATAAGGAGATTTTGGTTCATCTTCTCCACTGCCGTTTATAGCTGAAGATGAGCTGAAAATCACTCTTTTTACGCCATGGTCTTTAGCCCATTCTAGAAGTGTAGAGGTTACGAGAACGTTCTGTTTCATTGTATAAGAGGGGTATTTGACAGAAAATTCAACCCTAGGCTGGGCTGCTAAGTGAAATACATAATCAAATTTATCGTCTGGTAGGCAATGCAAAATGTCTTCACCTTCTTTGATGTCTATACCTTGGACTTCGTACCCAAGCTTCTTAAGGCTTGAAAATACGTGATGGCCAATATAGCCTTTATGACCGGTTACGAGAAGTTTCACTTCAAACTCTCTAAGTCAGCACTATACATCATTTCAACCAATTGATCAAATGAGGTTTCTGGTTTCCATCCCAGTTTTTCAAAAGCTTTTGTTGGGTCTCCCAATAGTAATGGTACCTCATGAGGTCTAAATAATCGCTTATCGATTTCGACGTGATCATCAATATTTAAGCCTGCAATTCTGAATGTTGTTTCTAAGAAATGTTGTACCGAATATGTTTCTCCGGTTGCAATGACATAGTCATCTGGTGTTTCTTGTTGCAACATGAGCCACATTGCTTTGACGTAATCTCCAGCATAACCCCAGTCTCGTTTGGCTGCTAAATTTCCTAGGTACAGTTTGTCTTGCAAACCTAGTTTGATTTTGGCGGCTGCTGTTGTAATCTTTCGGGTTACGAATGTCTCCCCTCTTCGTGGCGACTCGTGATTGAACAAAATTCCACTTGAGATGTGCATGCCGTAAGACTCTCGATAATTCCTACATATATTGTGGGCGAACACTTTCGCACATGCATATGGAGAAGCCGGCATTAATCTTGTTGTTTCTGACTGAGGGTTTTCAGGATTGTCTCCAAACATCTCAGAAGATGAAGCTTGATAAAATTTTGCATCTGGGCACATGTTCCTCATAGCTTCTAGTAGCCTTAGGGTACCTAGGGCTACAAATTCAGAGGTTTCCTCTGGGGTCTCAAACGAAACTCTTACGTGAGATTGTGCTGCCAGATTATATATCTCGTCAGGCATTGTTTCTTTCAAGATTCTGTGAAGTGCACCTGAATCATTAAGATTTGCATACACAACTTTAAAGTTTTTGTTTTGATATAAATGGTTTATTCTACCGGTAGATATTAAGGAGGTTCTCCTCTTAAGACCTATTACTCTATAATTCTTGCTTAATAAAAATTCCGCTAAGTAAGATCCATCTTGTCCGGTAACACCGGTTATCAATACTGTTTTCATTTTTCCACCCCCCTTATATTTGGGTAATTATCTAAAAACCAATCAATAGTAACGCTTAAGCCATCATTTAAACTAAGATAATCAAAGTCTCCATGAAGATTTAAAAAATTTCTGTTTGAACTTGGTTTCCTAAACTGACCAGCTGGTTTTGATTTATCCCAGATTATCGGTCCATCATATCCAAGATTTTTACAAACTAAGTCAACCACTGATGTGATGCTTCTCTCCTTAGGATTTCCAATATTCAAAGGTTCTTCTGCAGAATAGTTTTCAACCATCCACATGAGTATTTTTGCAAAATCATAAGAATAGGTGAATTCCCTAAGTGCCGATCCGTCGCTCCAGAAGGTTGGTGCGTGGTTGGTTTGCTTTGCTTCCCACACTTTTCTTATTATCGATGGAAGAACGTGGCCATTATCAAGATCAAAATTATCGTGAGGTCCATATAAATTGTTTGATATGGCACAGACATATTGTCTTTCGTGTTGAGATCTTAGGGCCCTAGAGTGTACGTCCAACATTCTTTTTGCATACGCATACCCAAAATTACTTTGATGAGGAGGTCCCATGTGCATTTGATCTTCAGTCAGTGGATATGTCACCGAATCCGGATAAACACAAGTCGAAAGAACAGATACGACTTTACTTATATCATGATCGTGACATGCATTAAGAAGGTTGGTGTTTATCATTATGTTATCATGAAAAAAGTCTGCTATATAATCTGTATTTCCTTTAACGCCGCCGACCTTCGCTGCCAAATGAATAATGGCGTCAGGTTGGTGATCGGCAAACATGCACCTGCAATCACTCGACCGACGGAGATCATAGTCCGCAGATCCAACCAGAATCAATTCATGCTCTGTTTTTATGTTTTTAAAGGCAGATCCGACCATGCCAGTTCCACCAGTTACGAGAATTCTCATTTCATTTTCCTTTAATACTAGTATAGCATACTTTTACGTGTTTGTCAAAATAAAACATGTTTTATTTCCATTTAAACCAATTATCTAGTGGGACGCTACTCAAGTTCTTATTTGAGGCCCCCTTCCATTGTCTCCAAGGCCCATAAACACCAACCTTACCAGCGCTGCTTAGAAAAGCGGCCCACCATGACATGGTGCCATGTTCAAACAAAATATTATCGAATGTTCTGATGAAATTAAAGTCTTCACCCACAGACCTCTTTTCGACGATGGGGTTGAATGGATCCAAGGCTTTAATCAAAGAATTTAGATAAGATACAGAGTGTTCAATGGGTACGCTTTGAGAACTTGGGACATCATTATGAAATCTCATTTTAGAAAGTCTATCTTCAGTGACCGGCTCCCATATGGGAAGATCGGTAACTATGTGTAGCTTGTCAAAGTCAAAATTATTTATAGCTCTTACGTAGTCTTCCGGTTTTGGCTTTAGGAAGAATTCATTTTTCATAAACAATCTATCTCCTGTTCGTAGATGGAGAACTAAATCATTGTCAGTCCTCTTTTTTACATCGGGAAAATTAGATACAAGCATTTCTCGAGAAGAAAGATAAAATCGGTAATCCTCAAAGTACCCAGAAAGTAGGATATCTTGATTGTGCAATTTTTTATTAAAGGACTCGATATACTCTTTATCTCCATTGACACTCTTGAGATTACTGCTTGGGTTTCCAAATTTGATGCCAAGTTTGCTTAGACATTCAATTGCGTAATAATCTTGCGAGGGAGGTATAGCTAAAACCTCGGTATTGTGAAATCTTGCCAAAATACAAGCAGCATTATATTGGAATAAATTATTCCCAAATCCATTCGTCAACCTAACGTAAATCATTCGTGACTATTCCTCCTCTATTTGCTTGACAAAGTTGCCCTGTGCATCTATTAGAAATTCCTGTTTGTTTCTATATGGAAAGTCCGGAATTGGTTTGGTCTTATCGAATCCGGTAAAGGGGAGACAAACATTAGGAATATACTTTGTTTTTACGCCAAGGTCCCTAAGGTTGTTTTCCCACATATGTTCGGTGCAAACAAAATCACTATCTGTTCTAGATGGATCTTCACCTTCTAGATACTTAAATGAAATGTACTTTTCAAACGTTTCACAATTAGACATAGCAAAGAAACACAAGTCTCTATGACCAGATGGCATAAATTTCGTGCTATATATCGTGTTGTCTGGATATTTCAGTGCGCTCAAATCCAATTTCTTAGGAAACATTGAATTGTCCGGGCGACAACGCACGATTACATCATATGTAAAATTGTTTTCTTTAGAATATTTTTTTGCCATGTTATATCCATGAGCAATATTATCTATTTGGTTTTGCATTCTTGTCCTAAAATATCCAAGTGTTCCAAAGTTTTCATCTTGTAGATCTTCATTGTTGTCAATGATAATGCCTCTTAGGTGGTCTCCGTAAATATCACGTAGGGAAAACTTGATTTCATCATTAGCATAAGTATTTGTTAGGTAATATTTTTGCTCTAAAGACTTGCCGCATGAATGAAGCGTATTCTTAGATGATATATAAGCGAACACATCAGCATCGTTTGGGCCTATTAGGTGCTCCATGTGATTGCGCCAATTTATTTTATAATCCCTTAATTGACCGGTTATTAATACAGCTATTCTCATTTTTATTACTCCACGCGTTTAAAAAAATCTGTTTCCATCCATAAATAATACAATTGGCTCACCAGGCATGAGCGTTGTAGAGTTCCATGTTTCATTATTCTCTAAAAACTCATCAACAGCCGTCTTGACGCCTTGTTTTTTTGTTATGACCGGTTGTGTTGCTTTTTCGTTTTGCTCATATCCTTCAAGTGTCGCATAGAATGTATCTGTTTCAGCATGCTTTCCATAATAATCATCAACAACAACAACCGTATCTCTGTGGCAAAGGTGTTTTAGCGATGATAACTCTTTTTTTACTGTAAAATAATTATGGTCACCATCTATTAATATGAGGTCATAAACTTTTTTATTGTAATCCAAGAAAACAAGTGAATTCATGCTATGTAACTTTATCCTTTGCTTACCCCCATGGGGTAGCATCAGACCTGCATACTTTAGCGCTTCGGTCATAGACTTGTTGATTTTAATATCAACACCCTCATAAAAATAGTCTTCATGAGTGTGAGAAAGCCTATGTACAAAAGAAATTAAGGTTACACCATGTAGCAAACCTATTTCTAAAATCCTAGGCGATCTATACTCCATTAATATTCTATGTAGGGCTGGTATATATCCATGATAAGCCATATTATTCTCCTTTTCTCATATATTCTGGTTCTACACTGTCTTTACAAGTTTTACAAAAACCTTCTTTGGGTCCATCTTCTTTGTGGTGTTCCCGCCAGGGCTTATAAGCATCGCTCATATAAATATCCCAAAGCTTGCCATCACTAATTTGGCCCATAATCCCTGATTCTTGACCGGGAACGTCTGATCTGAGAGCGCAGCAGACCATCACAGAGCCATTGAAATCAATGTACATGTTGTTGAATACCTGTGTGCACTTTTGTGTTCTTACATAGTCTTGAGCAATGTCAATAGTATCTCCTCGAGAGGATCCATCTATTTCAAAGTTTCTAGATCTAATGTGTATTGTCATCCCACGATATGATAAATCATATTCTAATTTACAGCCGGGAATATCCGTTATTATCTTTGCCGGCAGACCAAGTTTCTTGATTTTCTTCTCTGCTCGCTTTCGCATTTTCTCATGATCATATCTTTCATCGTTCGACAAGTATTGTTGTATCCATAATTGATTAAATCCTGCATCGCATAACTCTTCTATATAATCTCGCGTCAAGTAGTCGCCATTCGTATTAGTTCTCAAGACAGCGTTGGGCAATCTTTCTCTGGCTTGTTTTATCCTCTTAATAAACAGCTCTCTTTGAGAAGTTGGTTCATTGTACCTACTATAGGTTAATTCACCAGAATAATCTATTTCTGCCAATTGATCGATTAAATCCAGATATACTTCTTCTGGCATTATTTTATTTTCAGATATCCTATCAACAAAAGAGTTTGGACAAAACCAACACTTTCTGTTACAATATGAAAAGGTCTCAATCTCAATTAGTTTCAAGTTACTTTTGAACAAATCCTTGTTAGTCAACTCTTTTGACTGAGTCGATTGCAATAATTTAATTGCCCTTTTTGCCAATCTCCTTAACATCCTATAATACTCCTTCGTAGTATTTTATTGTATTTGCTATGCCTTGACGATGGTCAAACCATTCAAATGAAGTAAAGAATGTATCGAACCTTTTTCGACTCATTATTTTTACAGGGTCTCCGTCTTTATAGTTTGTGTTGAACACTATTTTTCCACTGAAACCTATCTCTTCTTTAATTAGTTTAGCGGATTCAGAGATTGAATAGCCTTTCTGTTGACCGACATTGATTGGATGAATAATATTATCTAGCTTCATTCCCCCTATTAGAGCCTCAATGAAATCATCGATATAAGCCCACTCTCTAATTGGATTTCCAGATCCCCATACTACAAATTCCTTATCTCCAGACCTCTTTGTTTCTAACATGCGGATAATCATACCATTTATGGCATGTGTGTGGTTTGGATCAACTGAATCTCCTGGTCCATAAGTATTCGGAAACAAAAGGTTTACAGTGTTGACTCCGTATTGATCATTGTAGCATTTCGAAATATAATACATGCATCTTTTGGAGTTTCCAAAAGAAAATACTGACTCATGTACATCTCCGGACAACCAATCATCTTCACATTGGACACTGCTATCTCCCGGATAACCGCAGTTCGCCAAAGGTTGGATTATCTTAATAGCTGGGTTTAATTCATTAACTGCTCGATATAAATTAATGGACATTTGAATGTTATCAGAAATTACATCAGCAGCATTGGTACTAACGTACCTCATGCTTCCGACATGACAAGCGACGTTATAAATCACATCTGGTTTTTCTTTGTCAATAAATTCTTTAAACTGGTTATAATTGAGAATGTCTATACCGGTCGAACGTGAACAGCCGACAACAATATAACCATCCTTAACTAACCTTGCATGTAGATTTTTACCAATAAAACCTGTTACGCCTAAGATTAGTATTTTCATTTTTATTCTCCATTAAAACTTAAAATATTATTTTCAGAATTACACCATTTTTCAGCATATTTTCCAAGCATAGGGGTTGAAAACATTGGTGTGTAATACTTCTCACACCCCTCAAAGAAATAATGAATAGCCTGAGATTTTCTACTATTTTCAGAATTGTTCACATAAGTTCCACCATGTAAAAGATTGGCGGACCATATGATAGCTTGGCCTTTTTTAAAATCAAGAGATGTCTCTTTGGCACCTTTGGACTCAACCAACCTTCTAATGAATTGATCATAGTCTCTATATGATAGTTTCTCACCATTTTCTCTTTTGTCTGGGTGGATTATATTAATGCTATTGTAATCATATTCTTGCCATTTGTGACTACCTTCTACAACACGTAGTGTTCCATTTTTTACTGTGCAATCTTCAAGTGCTACCCAAACTCCAACCATCCACCCCTTCGGATAACAATTGAAATGTATCGTATCGCTATGTAGTGGTTGAGATGTTGGGTTTGTAAAGTTAATTGTTGAAAAGGGAAACGGTTTGCGATTGTACAGAAATTGCAAGGTGGACATAATTTCATTGTTTAGTGCTAGGTCTCTTATATTCTCGCTTGTTTTCCACATTTGAAATAACCTTCTATGGTTTGTGTATTCGTATTTTTCTTGATCAACAAAGTTACGTGTGTCTAGTGCTGCTTCTACATCTTTTGTTATTTTATTTATTTCATCATCAGGTATGTTCAAGTCAATAATGACATATCCACTCTTGTTATATTTTTTAGCTAAATTCTTTTCACGCTCTGTTAGTTCTACATTTTCAATTAACACATCAAAAAACGGAGACTCAACCCAAGGCATCGACATAGCATCTAAATTATTAAAGTAGTCATCTTTTTCTTTAAAATTCATACCCTAACTCCTTTGCAAACTTATACGACAATTCTCTTGGTCTCTCCTTAATAGGTCTAGCTGGGCTTCCGACATAGACAGTCCATGGTTCTGTGGTTTTTGTAACCAGCGAGTTAGCGCCTATGACTGATCCTTCGGATATAGTTACGCCAGGTAGAACCACACAATTAGAACCTAAGCAGCTAAACTTCTCCATAATAACTTTGTCATTATTGACACTTCTATATTTGAGAGGGACAGTAGGATTCATTAAATGACCCGTTGAATAACTATCGCTGCAACAGACTATCCTACAACCTGCTGATAGTCCTGTAAAATCTTCCATTATAAACTTGCCACTCTTACCACCAATGACGGTACAGTATGGTGAAATATGAACATAATCCCCAACCTTAATTTTTGTTGTGCAGTAAAAACCCTTATCTATCGCAACGTGATTGCCAAAAACTGCTGTATCTGATTGTTTTATTGTGACATCAGCATTAATATAAAAATCGATTCCAATCTTCACAGGCTAACTCCACCATCAATTTTAATTGCGGTTCCCGAGACGTACTCTGTTTTAATTAAAAATTCAATCGTGTTGTACAACTCTTCCATGCTGCCAAATCTTTTTAGGGGTATTTTTTCCTTTACAATATCACTAATTTTTTGGGGAATTCTATGAGCCATACCAGCATCAAAATAACCTAGCTGAATTGAGTTGCATGTTATGCCTTTTGAAAGATTTTCTAAGCTAGCTGTCTTTACTATATTATCGATAAAAGCTTTTGAGGCTGAATAGACTGATGTTCCTACCACTGTTGTCTCAGATAGGATGGAGGACAATATTATGACTCTTCCATAATGGTTTTTTCTCATCATTGGCAAACATGCTGCCAATAAGTTGATGTTTCCCTTTACATTTACATCAATTTGTTTATAAGCTTCGTATAGTGTATCTTCGTCATATTTATGAAGAAACGAATCATAATTCAAACCAGATAAGTTTAAGATTATATCGAACATATTAGCGTGAAAAAAGAGATCTAAATCTCTAAATTTTGTCACATCCAAATCTTTAGATCCAAGAGATGAGACTTCATAATTTTTAGAAAACATTTTGGTCATTTCTGATCCAATACCTCCCGTACCGCCAATAATTAACATTTTTTTATTCACACACACCTCTGTTTAAATACACTCATCTCAGTCAGATCTGGCCAATCTGTATAGACCCATTTCTTTGGAGGAGTCTCTATAGCTGACGGAAGTTTCTTGAGTCCTAGCTCGGCTATCTCCGGAGTCATGTAATAGTGATAACCAATCGTATCAACGTTTTGCACAGACCACGATGTGTCTGGTCTTCTGCCATCATAGGACATTTTCTTTAGTTTATCAAAATCCTCTTTGTTGTCAAACAAAATTACTCCGCCTCGGCCAAGGCTCAAGTGTTTTCTAAACTGAAAGCTGATACACATGAAAGTTTCAGGTATATAGCCATCTTTCTCCCAAAACACTGCTGCATCAATTATATTTTTAGACAAATAATAATAGTCTTGCCATTTCTCACTTGTCCACTCCAAGTCAATATTTAATTTGCTAGCCAGCATAGGAACTGAAAGGTATGTGTGCTTTGGAACTGTAATCTTTTTAATATCTTTAAGCCTAAGACATAGCTCCAGACCATGTGTGCAGCAATCTACAGACACAGCATATGGAGCCCCAAAGAAATTTGCCACTTGTTTTTCAAAATCTTCTATTACTTGGAAGGACATGCAACCTCCTCTATTTTTTCTAAAAGTTTATCAGCCATATTTTTCCAAGTATATTTGTTTATAGCCATTTGATATGCATTCTCAATTATTTTATTCATTTCTTCTTCATTATTTAAGTAGTAATCTAATTTTTCATCTAGATCGCTCAAATCATTTTCAAAAGTTACACAGTTAACACCATCTTGAAAAATACCCTCGTACTCATAAGGCATGTTATTACAGAGTAACAAAGTTTTTGATAACATCACCTCAAAATATCTTGGCCCCACATCCAATATAGGGCCAGTGGTTGAAACCCAAATTTTAGATTGATTAATTTTTGTAGCATATTCTTCAGCTGATGAGATTCTATATTGTAGACTTCCCTCTTTGCTTGAGTTCCAAAAAATATTTCTTTTTCCATCAATTAATTTTTTATGTACCCTGTCTCTTAAATCTCTGGTTGGACCTTTTATCTTGCCGCTTCCATGGGAAGCACCATTGAACCCAATGTCATATATTTTCTTGACATCTCTGGGTCGATAGATGTCTGGATTGGCAGTGAACCAGAATCTAACAGACTCGCAGCCTATATATTCTCCGTGCTCTTTGTATGTTATGTGTGAGTCTAAAAGAATATCAATATTATTTATTTTACAAAATTCCAATTTTTGCTGTAACAAGCTAAGGTGTTTATGAAGCATGCATGCCACTGGGACTTTTAAGTCCTTTAAGCCTTTTATTTCTTTATATTTTTCAGGATCTGTTTGTGTAAAGTACCCAAGTCCAAATATTACACAATCTATCTTAGAGTTACTAATATTTTCTGTATTTCTCAATGGACCTTGATATAGGAATACTGTATTGTCTTTTTTTAACTCTCTATATAAGTCGCCATAATATTGGTACATATAATTTTTGGAAACAGTATTTCCATAATCTATAAAAAGTATATTCACTTTGTATTGTCCTTTACACCGGGAGCATAGTCTTGGATGTGCCTAAAAGCATTCTGTTTATATGTGCCGGTCTTGACAGGATTACCCTCTTCAGAAAAGTCATACACCTCTCCATGATGAATGTGATAATACATTCCAAGTACCAGACAATCTCCCCATCTATACTTGTAATTTCCTCCAAACTTGTTAACTGCTTCTATCCAATTCTTCCAAGTTTCTGTTTCAAACATTTTAGTTTTAATCACATATGTATCAGGTTGTGGTAAGAGTCTCCACTCCATTTCCGGATTGTTTAAGATTTCTACCATCTGTGGTAATTTAGGGGTGATGTTGTAGTGTTTAAGGTACCCTTTCACAAAACTCCAAAGGTTTAGAGAACCGTCGATGTAACCTTGGTGCGGCTTTCCATCCTTGAGACCACCGGACCTGTAAGAGAGTGCAGCCATTAATTCTTCTCTATTCTCCATTATCTCTACGGGATCAAAAGTTGCTTCTTGTATGTAACCAGCCTCGTCATCATGTGTCATTAAATATTCATATTTGTGCAAATCTGTGTTTTCATAACCATACATGTTACTTGTGAAGTGACACATGTGAAGATAACCTTTTCTTGTTATAGGAAAGCTACTTCTAACGTACCAAAGATTTTTTCTATTGTAGAATAACTCTTTTTCATCAATGTGCTTTGGAGTCTCATATGGTACTGAGCGCCAGTGAGTCACTTGAGAAGTTTCTTTAGTCACTTCTTCTCTCAAATTTAAATCATCATAAATATCGTCAAAATAATGCACGTAAACCGGATAATCATATTTATAGTTGTAATTTTTCCATATAGAGTTCATACTATGTTTTAGGCACTTATTTCTTGATGAGATATAAACAATGCAAGCTTTATTTTTTTTCATTTTTTTCCTCGACTATAGTTAGTTCCGCAGTGAGCGTATATTTGCTCTATTAAGTATAACACATTTTTTGTCTCTTGTAAAGGAAAATTTTGTATTTTTCTATATAAACTTGGATGATTTGGACAAGATCCTGAGTATGATCCATAAGAATTGGGAGTTCCAACTGTGTTATCGTTTTCTAAATTATTTTTAATATCAAGGGTTAGTTCTGGGTTTAAAAAGGAGACTTCCTCAATGACGTTCATAGCTTTGCCACCTAATTTAATGAATCCTGAATCTGTTAATATGGATAGGCTGCATTCTAAATTAGATGGTTCGGAAGAGATATTGACCTCTATGTTTCCTCCAAAAGAACCATAATCTATAATCGAATATATTGTATCTTCAATTGTTGTTTTGTGTTTTGTGTTGTACCTCTTTGAAGAGACAACATTTGGTCGACCCAACAAATAACATAGGATATCTAAATAATGTATCCCACACTCGTGAAGTATTCCGCCACCCTCTAGAGGTTCTCCGCGCCAATCATCAAAATATTCTTTAGGTCTTTGCCACCTTTGTATCAAACTAACACCTCTTATTGCCCCTATTGTTCCATCATCAATTATTTTTTTTAGATTTTGAATACAAGAATTCAATCTAACCTGAAGGACACAATATGCCTTTTGAGAATTTCTATCTGCTTCTAGCATTATGGTATTTAAATCAAGCGGATCTAATGTTGCTGGTTTTTCAATTAAGACATCGCAACCATTTTGAAGGCAGTAGATGGCTTGTTCACAGTGTTGATAGTTTGGTGTTGCGATAACAATAAAATTTAAATCACAGCGGTCTATCATTTCTTTGTAATCAGAGAAAGATGGAACACTCACAAGATCTTCAGCAACTCTTAGAGATTTTACATCAATATCGCATATAGAAATTAGTTCATAATCATCATTTTCATTTATAGCTTCAATGTGTCTAGGGAATATTTTTCCACATCCAATTATACCAACCTTATTTAACATATGTCCCTTCCCTTATAGACTTAGCTACTGATTCAGCTATTGGGCAATTTCCTGTTATACCCCTTCTTTTATAAACTGGTTGATCGTAAACGACATTTGGGTAATGACCATTTTCAGGGCCCCGAAGTCCGAGTTCTGCTTTGATGCCTTTCATGTGCAATTTCATTTGCTCATATGCCATGAGACACAGGGGTTCTGCTAGACGAAAGTTGAATCCTAAATATTCATGATTATATCTACCCACTTGACCTTGATCGCAGACGGCTCTTACTTTTCTAGCATCTAATTTTGAACCCTTTGGTATGCATATCATTCCACCTTCGAAAGTCGAAATATTTTTAGTTTTATAGAATGAGAATGTACCACAGTCTGCTGTCATTCCAGCATATTTACCACAGTGGCACTCGGCGCCGAAGGCTTGGGCTGTATCTTCTATCACAACTAGGTCGTGTTTCCTAGCAATTTCATTGATCCTCTCCATGTCACAAACTCTACCATACAAGTGCACGGGTATGATCGCTTTTGTGTTTGGTGTAATCTTTTCTTCTATCTTATTTGGATCTATCAAAAGAGTTTCGGGGTCTATATCTACAAAGACAGGTTTAGCTCCAGCTATCAGAATAGCGTTTGAGGTGGCTATAAACGTGAATGGCGTCGTTATAACTTCATCTTGGGGCCCAAGGCCCATCGACCATAGAGGAGCGATTATAGCACTAGTTCCGTTGTTAACTGCAACACAGTCTTCCAAATCAAATCTCTCTTTAACGTAATTTTCAAATATATCTCGAACCACACTTGGCATTCTAAACTCCTAAAATAAAATCTTTATACTTATTGGCAACTATCGACATGTCTAACAGACTATCTCCGCCGGTGCTTGTTTTTTTGTCAAAATTCATCGGTGGAGGGGAATATAGCTCAACAGGTTCAAAGTTCCATTCATCCTCCTGTATTACTATAGCGTCACTCCCAGCGACCTCTATTGTTCCACCAGCAGATGAGCAGACGATCTTACAACCACATGCTCGAGCATCAACGACCACATTGGGGCAGTGGTCAAGCCAAGCTAGGTGCAAGAAATACTTTGATTTTTTATATAATGAAAATAATTGCTTTTGATTTAATTGACCAAGAAAATGAATTCTTTCATGCCTAACTCTTTCTCTAGGGGGTACATTGCCTGCTATCATCAAACCATCGTTAGATCCAGCGTGTTCCAAGAAGTATCTAATGTTTTCTCCCAACCTCTTGTGCGGACGCCAAGAGGATGCACAAGACCAAAGATTTTCATATCTATCAAATGCCAGGGGTTCTGTTTTTGATATATTTTCTAGATCAGCACCGTTGTGTATGATGGTGTAATTCTTATGTTCTCCGAAAAACCTAGTAATCAATTCTTTATTGAACTTAGATTGAAATATAACACCAGTTGCCAAATCATAAGTTCTTTTAATGTTTGAATTTTGTGCCTCATAATTTTGTGAAGTATTGAAGTATATCCCATCTAGCCTCTGATACATTGGCTTTTGAAAAGAAGCCTTGGTTGTTTCAATAAAACATAGGTGGGCATCTGGGTTGTCAAAAGATCCAACCAAACAGTTTGAGGTTGTCATGTACTTTACTAATTTTTTAGCAAAAGAATTTGGACCAGAATTACTACTTAAGCTAACATTGTCTAAATTTATCTTCAAATTAACCTCTCGTATGGCTTCATTGCTCTAATTTTTTGAGCTGTTTGGTATTGAAGTGTTTCCTTAACCTTGTCTACATTTAAAGGATTATCTCTATTATATACGTGTAAAATTTTATCAATATATTGCGATCTTGACCCAGCTAATTCCAACAGAGGTAACATAAGAGCTTGGTCATAGGCCGTCTTATAAAAACCACCCTCTTCATTCTTTAAATCATCAAGGTTGATGTGTTTAAAGAGTTTTGTTTTAAATGTCCTTAGGTGAGATGCTCTCCACTTATCACTTCGGAAAGAGTTATTCTCTATAACGCTCGTAGGGTATGCTGATGGTTCGAAGCCCTTAGTTCCTTTGGGGTAATAAACGTATGTTCCATAGGTCATCAAGCACTCATTTTCATTATATACCTTATCCAAGTAAGACAAAACGTTATATGAAGATAGCCAATCGTCTCCATCCAAAATAATATTTACGTCCTCGGAACCCAAATCTTCACTATTCAAAACTCCCACAATATTACCTAGAGCATATTTTTTTTCAACATTTTGAATGAGCTTAAACCTGTCATCATTGCATATTTCTTTTTTGATCACATCAGCTGTATTGTCAGTGGATAAATCATCCACCAAGTAACATTTAAAATTTTTGTAGCTTTGACCCTGAACACTGCTGATACATTTTTTAATCCAACTTTCTGCATTATAAAAGGGTACAATGAAATTAAATTTATGACTACGATTATCAGATCCTTTTGGTGTATCAAGTGACCAAAGATTTTCAATGGTTGACCAGAACAGCTTTGTTCTGCTTCTTAAATAATGTAGGGTGCTTTCTCTAGTTTCAAACCAATCTTCGTCCTTATGTTGGACATTGTCATTTAGAATGAGCTCGCAACCTAAAAGCTTTGCTTCTATTATCAACCTAGGACAAGTGTCTCCACCAGGTGGAATATATATTAACCCCTTTGAAACAGAAAGCTTTTGTAATAACTCCTTGTGATCAAGCCCCCAGACCAATTCATAATCTAAGTTATTATCATTAGCACATCTAATTGCCTCTTCTCTGCCTTTGATCCATGACTTGGAGTCTAGAATAATCCACTTGTTATTTTTATTAGCACAACTTAAGCCTTCTATGTAGTCCAAAGTCTCTTGGGAAAAAACAGAGCTTAAAACTTTCGCACAAGGAGTATCTAGGAAAGGGAATTTTTTAAAATAAATATCCCTTTGTTTATTGGACATAAACCAAGTAGTTTTTGAGTTCGCATAAAAAATAGAAACTATCTTGCCTCTTCTTTCGTTATGGCAACCACAGGAGCCCATTGCGGCTCGGTGCTTCTCTGGTGATCTATAGATGCAATATTTGTAATCATACTCTAAGATAGAATATTCAAGATTTTTAATAGCAAACATTATACAATCTTCTGAAAGATCGGTGAAATTGCCGAATATCCAAAACTTATCCGTATTGGCCTCCATTAACTTTCTGGTTACCAATTGAGAGTGGACCTTGTGAACCGGCAAAAGGCTATCACGAATGATAGCCTCAGAGGTCAATTCAGCACCACCAACATAGTTCTCAACAAACATGTCAGAGACAAATATTACCAATTAATCCTCCGCCAATGAAGCAAATAGTGCTTCGATTTCATCATCAGATACTGTGTCGTCTGGGCATACAGCCTCGCAAAACCTTTCAAACAAGGCTTCGTCGCTGAAATGCTCATTTACTAAAAACTGCAACTCCTCGGATTGCTTTAAGAAGCTATCGTGCTTTTTATACATCTGCCGGAGGGCCATCTTATATGAACCTTGATCTGCGTATGCCCAAGAAGAATCCGCTTCGATAACACCTTTCCATACCACTGATGGTTGTACTGGTGCCAAGTCGTGCTTCACATTCAAAAAATAATCTTTGTCATCATGATTAAGAAAATCTAATTGCCCCGACCAACCAACAGCGATAATTGGAAGAGCAGACCTTGCCGCTTCGAAGAGTGGAAGGCCAAACCCTTCTCCATGAGAGATGTTAACCATCGCCTTAATCTTATCGTGCTCATAGAGGGCCCTCATTTGCCCCTCAGAGAGGTCTCCGTGAAGCAGAGACACAGAACACTTCCTATCAGGATAAGAGCCTATAAGGGAGCTTAATGAAGCCTCTATGTGTTCTTTGTCTATTATCGAATTTGATTTAAGATTGCTCTTTAAGACTAGACCTACTTCTTGATCAATAAATTCTTCTACGAACCATTTGATAGTGTTCTCCAAATTCTTTCTAGGGCCCATTTGAGACACACAAAGAAAGTTGAAATCATGTCTTGGTTCAAAACCTGGGATTTCCTCTATTTCACTTGATATAGGAGTATTCTCCCATACAACCTCAACAGGAGTCTCCAATTTATAAGGAAAAACTTCTCCCGTCTGTGGGTTTTGAGCTTGGGCAATGGTGTTGACATATGAGTCTTTGGCGTGTTGTGATACAACCAGTATCTTATCCATACCATTTCCCTTTTCAAGCCATTGTGGGGCTACCATTGTGGTTTCAATACCAGCTGTATATCCAATATTGATGGGACATAGTTTTTCAAATTCATTTGGTATTGTTATCTGAAGAGATATGTCTGGAGCAAGTTGTTTCTTTTGTAGTAGGATTTGAGTTTCTAGAATTCGTCTATCCATCCACTGCCTCATCTCGTCTTCTTTCCAAATCCAACCGGTTTGACCCCAATTGATTGGTTGTATATAAATGTCGAAAAGGTCTTCTCGAGACCTCAAAGCTCGGAGAGCAAAACGTGATTGCTCGCCATATCCAGATTGAGACAAAACTGGACCTCTTACAAAAATCTTCTTCTTCATTGGTTCTCCCTTAATTTATTAACCAACCATGAGGATGATTGTGGCTTATCTTTTCCGCCAATTCCCCAAAGCATTTGAATTCCTAATTCATCACACAAGTCCATTTCTGGTGTGTTATCTTTTTTGCGATCTCCGCCATTCGCAAAAGCGTGAGGTCTAAATTTATCAATTGCGGAACACGCAGTGTCATCTGAGTCGTCAAATGCAGTTACCACATGAACGGAAACAAACTCTCGGATAATCTCC
>Ga0209336_10000651_pt1 | contig 17640 bp, 13 predicted proteins | sample LinPmetageLP32_FD_184042 | JGI IMG/M metagenome (GOLD analysis project Ga0209336, IMG submission 184042) | Marine viral communities from the Pacific Ocean - LP-32 (SPAdes) (version 2) | ecosystem: Environmental > Aquatic > Marine > Oceanic | place: Pacific Ocean | collected 2009-08-23 | reverse complement strand
ACGTTACCAGAACCATCGAAAGCAAAGATCTTGTTTGCACGATCTGTTGCAGAGATTGTAAACTCAGAACCTGTTAGTGTGTTTGTACGTGATGCCTTAATCGCACGACCAAGTTCTTCTTCATGCTTTTGCGTCATAAACACTAACTTGTCTAGCGCCTCTTCTAAGCTTTCAGCTGGGAAAGGATCGTTAGCAACTAGGTCTAAACCTTGTGAAAGCGGTTGTTCACGTAAGATAACGATAGTAACACCGCTTGCCGGGGCAGAACCAAACACCACGTTACCGCCACTAGCCGACCCTACGCCTGTAACTGTATAGTGCGTTGTTATCGTTTTGACAGTTTCTGTTCCGTCAGCTGCGCGCAAGATAACTGTCAGATCATCTTGATCGAATATCTTAAAACTATAAGCAAACGTAGTGAGCGATCCATTACCGCTGTAGCTTACTTTACTTGTACTGCTGCTTACTGTCATAGCAATTCCTTACCTTGCTGCCCTAATACCATAATTTAAACCAATTGTGTAGTCTTTCATTCAATCGCCGCTGAATAACGTGGTGCTCTTGTTGGCGCTGTATCACCCGGACCCCACCAATACTTTTGTCCAAAATCTCTACGATACTTTGTCTCTGCCCTACGAAACTTGGACCGCGCTTTTGGATCTGTCATAAGCTGTAGCTGATCCCATACCTTGCGCTCTAACGCTAACCTTGCATACCACAAAGAAGATCCCGGCAAGTATCTTTGAGTAAACTTAACAAGCTCCCCAGCTGCGTTTGTATCTTCACCAGTAGCAGCTTGGTATAAGTTACCAACACTTAATTTTAAAATATCATCGCCAAACCCAGCGACAGGACCAGCAATTGTTTCTGCTAAACCACCACCAAATCTATTAGTGCCGGAGTTTAAGAAATCGCCAAAGATACCTAAACCACCGCCTTGCATAAATGCAGCAAACCAAAACTTTGCAGTCTCTTCGCTATCACCAAACATATCACGCGGATCACGACCCTTAGACATCTCTTTTAGCTGCAATGCTAAAGCACCCATCATTGTAGTAGAGATAAGTAAGTTAGCGTAGTAGCCACCTTTACTTGATGTTTTATCTAACGTCATCCCTCGCATTAGGTGTGTGTTTACAACAGTAACGCCAAAGTTTTTATACATTGCAAAAGACCGCGATAACTCACCTGTTACCGTACCGGGTTGACTGTCACCTGTAAGGAATACACGGCCCCTAAGTGAATTAGATGGTACTGCAAAGTTTGTTTCGGTATTAATCATTTCTAAATACCGGGTTGCTACACTTTCTTTTAGACTTGCATCTAGATCTGCACGATCCATAAGGTCAGTAGGTCTTACAAATTTTGCACCTTTTTCATCATATGGTTTTGTTGCACGTATAACATCCCAATCAGATTGATTTATGTTGTAACGTTGCAACGTAGATTTAAAATTTGGATCTAAATCATTAAAACGTTTTGCAACATTACGCCCAACAAACTGTTGAAACTCCATACCAAAAGCCCACCGCCCGGCAGAGGTCATTGGCGATAGAAAAGAAGCGCGCATTACAAAATCAGATATGCGCCTTGTTACTTCTGGCCCGGACATATCACCAACAAATCGCATTTGCCCGGCAGCTAAACTTGTCCAACCTTCTGCAATTAAGCCAGAGCCAATCGCTAACTCACCTTTTTCTTTTGCGCCTAGAGGAGTAAGATATTCTAAATATTGTTGTAACGTGCGCGTTTGCGATAGCCCTGTAAACTGACGCGCTAACCGTTGAAAGTTTAAATCTGTTATAGCAGATATTGACGCAGCACCTAACTGAGCCGATTGCAATATTTGACGCAACCCGGCAAACGTAGATGCAAAAACTCCGTCTACTGGCGCATTGTTTCTACCAGTTACAGCTGAATATAAATGATCTATTTTTTTACTTGTTTTTAATGCTTTATCTTCTGCCTTTGCATCTATTTTGCCAGTAAGCGCTTTTGTTTTTGCTTTTTTACTTAACGTTTGTTTTAGAAAATTTGTAGTTGCTGTAGGATTAGGACCAAGTATTTCCATTAGTGCAATGTCACGCGACATATTTTTTACATGAGAAATCATAGTGTCAAATACATTAGGATCACCAAACTGATCTTGATATTTCATCCAACTGTTTGCATCTTTAAAAACTAAAAACCTGTGATCTTGTCGTGCATTTCCTAACGATTTACCACGCCCACCAGCGCCCGGATTTAATTTATTAAAACCGTCTGTTACTATGGCATCATACACATCAGTAAGAGCTATCTCTAATTGAAAATCATTAAATGGTATGCCAGTTGTTTGATCTATCATTTTGTTGCGGTTGAGTAACGGAGCAATATTTGTTAACCATTTTTCACGACCAGCTTTAGATATAGCAAACTTATTGTGCATTTGCGGCAATCCCCAATCTTTACGATTAGCTATATTAGAACCAGCACGATTAGCTCTCTTACGCAACATTTCCGATGTTTGTGTCCAAGCTTGTGCAAACTCTTTTGCGCTTACATCACCTGTGTTTTCACCAAAAATTTCTCTTGTAATATTTTTAAGTTTAGCCTTGCTGCGTACATTACCTATTAGATTACGGCGAAACGTACCAAGTATTTTATTCATGTTTGCAAACGCAAAGCCTGTAATCGCTTCTTCCCTTTGCACCACACTAGAAAAATTTGACATTCCATCTTGCTCAAATAAAGCAAGTGCTGCTGCGTTAGGGTCTTGTTGACCCAACCTGTTTTTATAGCTGTCTAGGTTTTTTGTTATCTCTTGCCATGTACGCATCTGCATTATTTTTTGACGCTTGCTGTGCATCTTTTTGTTTTTAATTGCATTAAACGCATCTTTGCCAGCTTCTGCTTCGGCAGCTGTTTCACTCATTTTCCCCTTGTGAAACTCTAACTGTTGCTCGTACACTTCACGCACTTGATCCGCTTGATCTCTTGTAATCTCGTTTCCGTTTTCTAGATCATCAATACACTTTTTAAAACTCATAACGGACACCTTGATATTGCATCAACCATTGCATCATCTTGATCTATTTCATCAAGCAACTTCCTAGCTGTTACTTTTCGTAAAACAACATCGCCAGTAACATCATCTACTTCTCCTAACACTTCTAACGGAAACTCTTCGTCTAAGAAGCTTTCGCTAATAGTAGGTGTGTCTAGCTCCTCAAAGCTTTCAGAGATCTCTCCAACAGTAGTTGGCCTAGCGGTCCGTCTAACTTCCGGGCCGCTTTCAACTCCACCTCTTCTAAGTCTAATACTCGTGTCTTTGAGGAGTTCCCCGGTTTCTGTGAGGACTTCATGGTATCCGTCTTGAGGTCCGTTGTTGTCGATCCTGTAATAGCCATCTGCTAAACCTTTCTTTTTAATTTCATCAAAAGTTTTGCTTGGATTTTCACCAACCTTAACTACATATTGTGGATTAATAAATCTATCCTTTGACACAAAACGTTGGAACATACGCTGCATTGCGTTGTCAAAAGATACCGCCATATCGACTACTTCTACACTATAGCCCTTTTGTTTAATCATAGAAATAGCGTCTTGTATACTTTCTGCTTTGCCGCCTACTTTTGGCAACACAATATTATCACCTTCTTCTAACAAAGTTCTAAGCAAAAGGTTTGACATTAAAGAACTTTCTTCATGGATTGCATTTGCACCGATACCACCTTCGTATTCTGGCAATAGCCTCTTTGCTTCATCTGCATCGACAATAGACGCACCCATTTTGCGCGCTATAGGATTAGCAAACGTACTTTTTCCGGCAGCTGGTGGCCCAAGTATAATTACTGCTTTCTTTTCTTTTCTAATAGCATTAGCTGGTAAATCTATCTTATCATCAACCCAGCCTAGACTGCGCGCTGTTTTAACCATATCGCGCATAGCATCGTCAAAAGTACCGTTGTTACTACCGTCAACAATGTACTGTCGTTGATTAAACCAATTTGACATACTTTCTACATCGTTTTCATCTTTTGGAAAGCCCGGCATTTTATTCGTTTCGGGCCTAGTTTCCATATCTTCAACGGCTCTTACAATGTAAGGATGTCGTATTAAAGTTTCATTATTAGGATTATTTTTAAGTTGCCGCTGAAAATCTAATTTGTATTCATCAAGTATTTCATTCACATCTAGATCTTGACGCAACCCAGCATCTAATATTCTAGCTTGTTCCTCTGCACCCTCGCTAAACAGACTGTCAAATTTGTCTAGCTCAATTTCCTCTGCATCTGTTCGTATCTGAGGGATTTCTTCTGGAGCATCGAAAGAGCGTCCAGCATCGCTAATTTCTGCGCGGTCAAACTCGCCATCTGAAATTGCTCGTCGGACATCCTCGACAAAGCTTGTTGTAGAGCGGTTGTAGTTCCCGGTTTCTTTTGCTTGCCTTGCTGCTGCTGTGAGGGCTTCTGAGAGGTTGCCCTTCCTGTTTGCTTGGCTTTGGAGGAGCGAGATCGCTTTGCCATCGTTTGTTGCCCTTCTTTTGTTTGCTTCGTTTGCTAGTTTGTTACCTTCATCTTCCAGCCTATCAGCATTTTTAATTAAATTCTGGAAAGAGTTTTTATCTTTGCGTAGTTGTTTTTGCGCCCGGTCTAAAACTCTTGCGCGCTCGGCAAACAAGCTTTGCGTTAATACTTCTTCACCAAATAAATTTTCTTGCGTTTCGCTAACAAGTTCTGTTTCGCGTACCTGACGCACTATTGCTTCCGCTTGAAACTCATTAGATGGTTCAGTTTTTGACAATACATCTAACGCTGCTTTTTGCATTACAGCATCATCTGACATTAGCCTACCAACAATAGCTGCGTAGTTTGGCGCAACTATTTCGTTTTTAACCATGCCCCACGCATCATCTGACAACTGTGACAAGTCTCTAGCCTGTCGAACAAATGCAGATTTTGGCGGTAGCTCAGTAATTCTATCCGGGTTTATGCGTAGTATCTTTGCTGCATCTATAACAGTGCCAGTACCTTCAGCTATATTTTTAAGTGCAGCGATAACAGTTGCTTCATCCGGCGTAATGCCATCTTTCTCACGCAACCTAAAACCTACCATACGCACATCTTGCTTGGGATCTTGATCCATAATACGCTTGGCTAAACCTAGCCGCTGGTGTCCATCTGCTACGAACAAACGACCATCAGCGTATTCATACACTGTAATCATTCCAGCTTTTATTGGATCAAACTCTGTTACACCTTCTAACCTATCGGTAACACCGTATATGTCACCACCTTCTTTAAACTGAAATGTCTTGGCATCTACATCAATATCGCGTGGATTAAACTCTTCAACTACTCCACCTATATTGTTGGCTTGGTTTATATTTTCTGGTATTGTTACTTGCGCTTCAGTATTGTCTGAAAGCTTTGGCATCTCACCATCGTTAATTGCAACCGTTGCTTCTCTTAATCTGGATTGATGTTCTAGCTCTCCGGCAGCTGTTTTTTGTAATGGATTGCTTTCACCTATAGATTGTGTCGCTTCCTCTAATATTTCAGCTGCTTGCTGAATATCTGTTTTCTTTCCCCGGCTTAAAACTTGTGCGCCTTTTTTCGCTTGCTCTACTGTAAGCCCTATAGTTTTGCCACCGATTTTTAAACCAATAGGAAACGCTCCACCAATTACAGCAGCACCACCAACGTTAGTTACAAAATCTTCCCAAGTGTATTCTAATCCTAAACTTTCATACCAATCTTTTACACCGGGTTGCTGTATTGCCTCGACACTAGCATTAGTAATTGCCTCTCCAAACACAATACCTAAAAAACCTTTACCAAGCCTAGCAGCTGGGATTGCCATAAATGATTGGTTAATAGGATCTTCTGCACCAGAACCTAAAAAACCTAGCAGCCTAGCGCTTGCCGCACCAATACCCGGAGATCTCTCCGTCAGTTCAGCTAGTTCGCTTTGCTCAGAAAAATATTTATTTCTTGCTTCTTGACGCCAAATATCATCACGCCCTGTATCTAATACAGTGTTGACTATGTTTTCTGGCAAAACATCTTGGTTTTGTTTAACATATTTTTCTATTTGTTTTATTTCAAAATCGTAACGTTGTGGTCCGTAATATCTTGCTGCTTCACCCGAAACTATTTCAAAAACATTTGGCCTAATGTAATTACCGGGATTTTTAAAAGACATACCAGTTACATCTTGTATTTCTTCAACAATCGGCTCCCATGCGTCTTTTATATAACGCTCTTCTGATGATCCACTTTGCATTAAGCCAGCATCAAAAGCTTGAGAAAGGTTTTCCAAAAACCCACCTAACGGTTTACTTGCTCTAGGAGCAGAGGCAAACGCCAGTTTATTTACTTCGTTTGGTAAATAGCTAGCCATTAATTATCTTCCGGGTAATCTTTAATTAAATTTAATACGCCTTGAACAACAAACTTATTTACTTTTAAATTATTTTGTCGTGCGTATTCTTCAATGTCGCCAGACGTAAGGGCTGACAACTCAAGCGCTTCTTGTTTTAAACTTTTGTGTATTTGTAATACGTAACGCGCTTCCATTTTTAAATAGTCTCGTTCTTCTTTTCCGTCTATTTCTAATTCATCAAATTCATCAAAAGTTAAAAGAAAATTACCATTAAGTTTTTCCCCACCTGTAGAAACTTTAGAAGGTTTGCCGGAAGTATCAGGACCAATACCAGCTAGATCTAGTATTTTGTTCATTCTTTTTATTTCGCTTTTTGTTTGCCCTACAGTTGTTCTGCCGTAATCACCGATTGTTTCTGATCTTCCGGGTACGGTTTCAAACTGCCGTGAAGATGTAGATCCCGGTAATGGTTTGCTGCTATTATCTACAGGTTCATTTGTAACTTGCGCCGCACCTACCGCACCGCTGCCACCACCCTCTACTTTAACAGCTGGTAGCCTAGACGCTGTTACAAGCTCTTCCATAGTAAACATAATATCGTTGCCATCGTTATCAGTCATAACACCAAAATCGCCAGATCCATACTGACCACGAATAACACCGTAAACAATTTTACCGTTTTCACGACCAAGCGCTTGTAAACTATATCCATCACCATCTTGTATCTGATTGAAAAGCTCTTCATCTATTAAGGTGCTAGTAGCTATTGCGCTAAAATTTTCTCTTGTTATATCTTGTAATGCTTGCTCTACTTCTTCAGATGTTCTATTTGGTGGCAAGATAGTTTGCACATTTAAAACTTTTTGCACACCACCAGCTTTGCCGTTTGTTCCACTTGCAATCTGCACAGCTTCAATCCAAAGATCTTGGTCATAGTCCTTTTCAACCCTACGTGATAACACTTCTGCGTAATACGCTAGCGCAACATCTTTAATATTCTTTTTTAAATTTGCATTAAGTTCACCCGGCAACAATTCATACGCTGCGCCAATAACTTCAAACATTGTGCTTTCTGCTTCACGCATATCACCGCCCTCTATCGGCACACCGTTTGCGTTTATTTCTTCTATACCTTTAAATATTACTTCAGCTTGTGGCATAAGACCATCTTGCATAAGGCCAGCAACGTGCATTGTGACAGGCGCTTGCCCAGATAGTTGCTCAAGCACAGACCCGGCGTGTCTGCCAAACATTTGATTTATACTAGTAATAGCTTGCATTTTTTCTAAAGCTGTACCTTTGTTTAAACTTGGAGCATATTTAGATACTTCTGCTGGCGTAAGAAATTTTATAGGACCATCAAGCTCATAATGACCATGTATTGCAATTGCATCGTTAATTCTTTTAGGAATACCAGTATCTGCTAAAGACGTTGCCCCCGGTCTATCTAAACGCCCAGCTTCTAATGAATTTTGTACTGCTTGTGGAGATAAATCTATTGGAGTTATATCTACAGACCCTACCGTAGACGCATAGCCTATAGGATCTGATTTAAGCTGTTTTTCCATGTTTGCTTTAAAACCGCGCAAAAACTCTAGACCTAGACTTGCCTGACCTTCTGTAAGATCTGGCCTTTCTAAGCTTTTTATTAAATCATCTATCCCTTTAGCGTTACTTACACCTTTTACAGCTTGGGAAAGATTGTTCAAAAAACTTAAATCAGCAAGACCTTGTGTGAGTTGCGCTTGATCTGCTTCTTCTAAAAACGGCATAGTCTGTTGTGCTAAAGCTTGTAACTGATCTATTGCGCCATCAGGTAACGACAAACCTTTTTGTATTGAAGAAGTGTAATCAGTTACTGTGGACATAGCTTCTTTGCCAGCCTGTATATTTACCCTTTCAAGTTTCTTTTGTTCAGCTGATGGAGCATCAAAAAACGCTGCACCAGCGCCAAGACTTTGCAATAGTTTTGCTGCATCATTCATCGGCAACATCTCAAGCAAACCAATCTGCAAACGCCCGGCTTGACTATTCGCTAGCACACTTTCTCTACCGTCTGCTCTTTCTTCATCTGGCCTACTTTGCAATTGCTGTAACTCATTTAGAGTAAGTCGTAACTCCTCTAGATCTTGTACAGGTGTGCCGCTGCTGTTGAGCGTCGCACGTATGTTGCCAAGAATACCATTGTACAAAGCATTGTACTCTTGCTGCTTTAATGCACCGGGATTGCCTAAACCTAGCTGTGCAAGCCTAACAGAGTTAATGCCAAAGTTGTTTGCGTGGAGTTTTGCTTCGTTTAGTTCTTTAGCGTTTGCAATGTTTTGGGAAAACTGCACCGCTGCATCGGCTCTTGTTTTCTGCGTAGCTGCATCAAGCTTTGTATCTATCGTACCGCGTAAGCTATACCTATAGGTTAGCTCCATCTGATTAAAACGATCAGTTAATATGCGTTGACTTTCTCTATCCCTTACACCGTCAAGCAAATCTTCTCTAGCTGTTTTACTAGCTAGCGCCCACTGACCTTCTTCTTCTTTGCCACCCTCATTGAAAACTGAAGAAAGTTCTCCCGGCTCAACTCTTGATAGTCTGCGCGCGTCCTCTCGCAACGTTTCTTCACCAGCGAGTAACTTTTGATTTATCTGCGCTTCCCTAGCAGCTTTGTATCGCGTAGCAGCAAACTCACCAATTTGGTTTGTGGCAGCTTTGAACACACCAGCTTTAGCTTCTGCCTCTCTAATAAAAGGTGCAGCACTTGCTCTTGCTCTAAAACTACGACCCGGCGCTTCGCCTGTAGGTGTGCTACCAGCACGATAGATAGGTATACGCATTAATATTTACCTTTTTTAAAATTACGCAAAAGCTCTAGTATCGTAACCAATACGCGCAGCAGAACCAAAACCAGCTATTAAGCTTGCTGTACCTTGCGATCTTAATGCAGCAGCTGATGCACCAGCTTCCATACGCGATAACTGCGCTGTTAGTCTTGCATCTTCTTGAGCATCGTTTATCTGCATATTGGTGACGTAGTTATTAAACTTGTCTACAGCAATTTCATAATCGCTTTCTCGCCCACCCTCACGTAAAACTTGCATTGGTGTACCTACAGCAATATCAACACCAGCATAAGCAAACCCGGCTACAGCCTCACCTTGCGTTTTGCGAAACGCCATACGCTTACGTTTGTTAGAAATAAGCACATTATTATTAATAATAGTGCGTTGATTTTCTAGTAGATTAACATCACGCTCAATGATTTTTGCGTTAAACTCACCAACTCTTGCAGCCGCTGCCGCTGCTTTATTGGCAGCTTGCTTGTCTGCTATGCCGCCAGCAACTTGCGTACCCATCATTAAAAATGGCAGTGCATCCATTTTGCGTACCTTTCGTAATCTAAACCATCTGGCCCATACTTGTGCATTACACCTTCGCTAGTAAAGCCTAAAAACTTTGCAAGCTTATGTGCATTTGTAAAATCTGACCTGACAACAGCTTGTACTCTTGTCAGTTTCAGTCTTGTTATGGCGGCATCTAACTCACGTTTAACTAAACGTACTGTCTGTATTCGCTTGCCGTTCATTTCTCGCGTAGGCAAAAACCATGCTTCTGCTACACCTTCCCATAAAGGCGCTAGACCTGTAACTGCGTAAACCTTGCCTTTGTCTATAAGTGCCAAGCCTCTACCCGGCTGTAAATAAACAGGCATTGCAGAAAGGACTAAACCTAACTGCGAATTATTTTGCAACGGAACACGATCCGCTACATCCAAAACGTGAACTTTACTAAGTGGTCTTGCTATCATTTATCAAAAGTATTCATCCTTGGGTACAGCGCTAACACCGTTAAGGGCAATGGCTGCGTCTGCTGTAAGTATATCCTATCATCATCGTCAAAGCCACCGGGAAACTCCACATCTTTATCACCTGAGAATAAAGGTACAGCCGCGTCCATATCCATTGAGCTATCACGGAAAAATATACGATCCATTTCGGAACTATCATTACCTACTTCTACACCCACCGTTTCAAACAATCTTACTGTAATACCGTGTATTCTTTTTGGCTTGCCTTGACTTGTGCCATCGGAAGATCCGCTTTCGATCCGTAGGGTTTGCATATTAGAAGTGTATCCATACCCAATAGCTGCGCTAGTTGCTGAGAAATCAAGTGTTATAGATGCGCTTGATACAGTCTTATTTGCATGACTTGCACCATTAGCAAGTACAGAAACAGTTTCACCCTCTAAATGATACAGCGTACTAAAACCACTTACTGCACCACCCGAATACGACAACCCACTATCTACGAAAAATGCTGCTGTTGTTGTGCTGCCGAAATCAAAATCCTTCATGCGTTCTACATATCGCCGGGTAACACTATTGATAGTGCGTTTGACAATCATGTATAGTTCGTCATTACCTGTATCTGTAGGCAAGGTTGCAATGCTTTCTACTACAGCTTGCCCACCAGAAAAACTGCCACCGATTACGTGTTTATGCCAAGCAACAACTTGCTCTTCACGCCGATACGTTAAACCTATTAGCGCACCATCAGAACGTATAGCCCATACAATATTCTCTGGTTCTTGCTGGTACGCAAAACTTTCTAGACCACCTTCAGTAATATGTTCTGCTAACACTGTAAGATCCGGCGCTTGATACCCGGCAGTGTTTACCTCACCAATATATTTAAACTCTCGCACCTTCCTGTTGCCGCGTTGCAGAAACAACGTAACATCTGCGACTTGAACAGGCTCTGTATTAGCCGATCCATAGTTAGAATACTTGCGAATTTGCGTTGTAGTCGGCGTAATGGGGCCATCATTTGTAGTTGTAAGAACGTACTCACCGCCGGAAGTACCAATAGTTAGCACTCGCGTAGCTGATAAATACCTAATATTGTTCACTTGGTTAGATGCAATGGTGTAGATTAAGGCATCATCAGCATTAGTTCCAGTTGAAAAGTTTAAATAATCTGCACTTTTACTAAACCATAAGGCTTGTGGATTGTTATTTGTTGCTGCAAAGACAAGTCTTTGTTCAAAAAATGTAACAACGCTTGGATAATTATCAGTACCTGACAGTGCTGGATTAGGAGATCCAGTAATTGTTGCTGTGGCAAATGTCCAAGCATTATGATTTGTACGTGACAAAGTACGAATTGCGTAGCTTGGGTGAACAAAATACATAATATCTGCACTTTGAGCAAAACGTAAATTAAATATATCAGCCGCTGCGTATGGCGTTGCTACTTCAAATATTTCATCTACTGCACCGCCGGATGTATAAGTCGTGAAGCTTGTTGTGTTAATGTTGGTTCCAAACAAATTCTGCAATGTGAATGTGTTTGTTGTAACGTTAGCCACTTTATAATTACGACCATTTAATTCTGTCATACCGCCGACATTATCTAAATATATTTCATCGCCGTTGCTGTAGCCATGAGAAGATATTGTTACTACGCCGGGGTTTGCTTTTGTAACAGCTGTAATGTTTTGTGCAGATCCTTTTAAAACCTGAGAACCATTGCGATACACACGCATTATCTGATCGCCAAACACGAGTATGTATGTGTCTGTTGTTTTAAATTGAAATGGTATTAGTCTAGTTTTAACACTGCTATCTTTTACAGTGCCAAGATACTGCGTACCCGGCCTACGTGTTACACCACCATGAGGCTGCACTACCATATTAGTTAGATCTGACAAACCAGCCTTGTACTTTTCTAGCGTAATACGCCCTTCTAGGCGTGGCGATATTTCACCAGCTGTAAATGTACTTAATGAAGGTGCGGATCTCGCCATTACATTCTTGCCTCAATGAAGTCATTAGCTTCGATACGTTCTGGCGCACCCTCAGTTGCGTCTTGAAACGTACTTTCTTTTAGTTTCCTATCGTAATCAGCTGCACATAACTGTCTTACAGTTGTAGATCCTGTGATTGCATACGATATTTCATACGCTAATCTAGCCGCTAATGTTTCAATTATCCCGGCATCGTACTGTTGTGGGTCCGTAATCCGGGCAACATACTTGATTTTTGCAGTACCTTCGTCTGTTAACAGCTTACGACCCTCAATAATAAACGCCGGAGTATCGCTATTGCTTCTCATATTATCATAAGGATAAGTTAGAGTACCATTACTAAACTCTAAGACACGCAAGCAATAAGGATCTGTAGGCAGCGCATATTGTTTACCATAACCATATGTAGGCGCTGTACTCTCTTGTGCTAGCTCTGCCCTACGAATTAAACAATTCCAAGGATGCGATCTAAACACACTATCTCTTACCGCTTCGTATCGCTGGTTTACAATGCGCGCTGGTTTGCTGTTTTCATCTAGCGCAGTAATATTAGATGCACCTAAACTGTTAAGCGCATAGTTAGCAATATCAACGGTACTTGTCATTCTCTATCTCCAATAAAAAAGAGGGGGCGCAAACGCGCCCCACTCTATTAGTCTAGAACGTACTTAACAGTTAGTTCAACAGTACCAGTGCCAGCTGCACCGCCCATTGTAACCGTTACAGGTACACCGTCTTCGTTAGCGTCTAACTCTGTGCCGGAGCCTAGAGCTAGTGTAGCGATTACGTCTACCTTTTGCGCTGATGTAGAAGCCGCTGCCGCTTTATAAGCTGCCGCTGCCGCGCTTACCGCTGTACCAGCTGCGTTAGTATGTGCAGCATAGCCAACAGACAAGGTTGTGGATGAACCCATTGCATCATGTGCAAGCGATCCTTCTAACAATCTTGCGCCATCAGGCATGATAAACATCTCAATAACGTCACCAGACGCTAAAGAAGATGCTTCAAAAGTACCATGAGCAACTCTAATTCTGCCGCTCATTTCGTTTGCTTTATTCATCACGGCTGGTGTAGCTCGTGAATTAGTTCGTTGTGCTGAATAAACAGTAGCCATTAGTCAACCTCCTTATTCGTTACACGCAATTTCTACTACTTTACTTTCTTCCATGCGTGTAGCACCGATAGACTGACAGTAATAGACTTGCGTTGAGTAAGATTTATCAGCACGTTCATCAATACGAGCAGATGGTTCTTTACCAATTGCTAGCTTGATACCGTCACTGGCAAAAGCAATAACCTGACGGTCACTGTTGCTGTCAGTGTTCAAACGATTAGATACGATAAAGTTAAAACCAACAAATGAGTTTAGCTCACCTGTAGCCAAAGCCTTAACAGTATTAAAATCACTTGACGTTACGGTTGTATTGTTAAGCAGATCAGAGATTTGCTTTGGCGATACAATTATGTGCCGTGTGATTGATGGATCAACAGAGTTTGCATCTAAGGTTTCTTTTGCACTTAGAAGCTTCGCAATAGTTAACCCGGCGCTGCCATGTGCAATTTTCTGTCCAGCTGGAAGCGTTGTAGAAGTGCTACCATCTTTACCAGTAGTTGACGTACCGAGAGCAGCAGTGATAATTACATCATCCATTGCTCTACCCATAGCTGCCGCTGCTGCCCTAGAATAAGTAGATGTTGGATCAGCTAGCAAACGTACTTTGTCTGCATCGTCGATCAAATCTGCGTATTCATAGTCTGCCATTGTTACCATCCGTCTGCTGTGTGGTGTTTCCACCAAAGGCGTATCAGCATGGCGTGAAGTTCGTAGAACAGCTGCCGCTGCACCTACTTGGTCGAAAAAAGCTTTTTCACCGTTCACACTTTCCGAGTCTACTGCATCTCGCAGCAACGAACCCATTTGCTGTGATAGCATTTGGATATTCGCGGAAAACTGTTGAACAAAAGCTGTAGTAATCTGAGTAGACATAAGTCTCTCCTTTACAGTTTAGGTTTAAGTTTGCTGCGCGTGGTTATCCCTTTCGGGGCCAATGCTACTAATTAGGTTAGCTACTCCGCTTGACGCACAAGCTTGACGTTCTGGGCCTTGCGGTTATCCAGTAAAATAAGAACGTAAGTGCAAAGCTTCATCAATATAATTTTGATGTTCAGCGTGGAATTTATCCCAATAGGGAGATCCTTGTTGAACAACTTCATTATATCGCTGTTTTGCATCTTGCGAACTCATAACCATTTCAGTCGTTTCACCGACTAAATTATCTTCTCCTAGAAGTTCAGCTACTTTTGTAAACGCTCTGACAATCGCCGGGTGATCCCCTAGCAATCTACCGTCTGCCAACTGCACTTCAGAAAAAATCTTTAAATCGTTTTCATTCATTACAGTTTGAGAAGCCGACCTTGCCATTTCTAAACGTTGGTCAAAGTGATCTCCAAACTGCTGTCGTAACTCTTGCTCCCCGGAAAAACGTACCTCTTCTGCACGTTGCTCTAAAACTTGCCGACCAGTATTTACTTGATCTGCATACAAACCAGCAATCTCTTTTGCTTGCTGATTAGACAGTCCAAGCTCATAGGCTTTGTTTTTAAAAGCATCAAAAGATGTTTCGTCAAATACATCCGTTTGCTCTAGTTCATAATTAGACGGATCTTGTGGAGCGCCTAACTTTTGATAAACTGCGCGCCATTCATCCGGCGTAGCAGACTGACCGGGTATAACTACCTTATCAGCACCAATCATTCTTTGCGCGCTAATGTGGCTTTTTGCTAGCTCGTTAGCACTTGTAAATTTGTTAATCAAAGGATCTTGCTGGTACGTTTCATCTAACGAACTTAGCCAATTACCTTCACTAACAGGTTGTGCGACTTCTTGTTGTGCAACTGGCTCCTGTACTACAGGCTCCGCTGCAACTGCTTCAGCGACTTCTTGAGGTCCAGCATCTTGGGTTATCTCTTCGCTCATTGGGTATTCCTATCCTTACTTTTTCCTTCAGCCAACATACTGACGATCAATAATATTGCTGCGCGTTGGCCTTCTTGGAAAGCTGATTGATGGGGATCGCCAGAAACAAAAGTGGTTGTCTCAAAAGCAAAACGCTTTTTAAGATCACTAAGCACTTGCTCCCCATCCTCCGTATTAAATGTACGGCGATAGGCGAGTTTAATTTGTTCTAATTCTTTCATATTTGTCCACGTTGTTGAGCATCAGAGGCTACCTTTAACGCCGGGGCTAGCTTTTGCGCTTGATCCGCTATAGCCGCCTCTTGCTGCGCTTGTGCTTGTTGAGCTTGCGCCTCTGCCCTTTGTCTGCGTAATTGCTGTACTTCATTCGGACTACGAATAACACGCGCCGGAATACCTGTTGTTTCAACTAGATACTGTACAAGCTTATCATCATCTAGATAATCCATCACTGGCGCTACTTGCTGCATCTGCAACAATACCTCAAAACCACGCAACATTGACTGTAGATCTGTCATTTTCTGCGCTTTTGCTAGCGGTGATACATATTCAATATCTATGTCCTGACCTTGAAGCTCCTCCGGAGCCGGAGGGAGGAGACCGTTTCGGAGGAGCAATGCAAAGGATCTAGAGATTAGCGGTTGAAGCAACTCCGCTTGCAATCTACCTAGCACCGGGCCAAGCAATCGCATCTTCTCTTCGTTCCTTTGCAACACTTCGGTAGCAGTCATAGACGGTCCATTTGCCATTAGCAGCTGATCTACAAAGAAAGCTTGTCTTATAGCATTACGTCTTTGCTCTTCCATATTCAAACCTAGAGGGTTGTTAGCTCCTATCTGCAACGGCTCTAGTCTATCTCTCGTACCTGTACGGTAAAAGTTTAATGCCCCCGGAGTTGTCCTAACTGGCAACATAAACCCATCATCAGGAACCATCAGCGGAGGGTCGATCTGTTTTTGAGCAGCCCTAATTGTCGTTTCTGCCATCTTGTTTAGCATTTTAGTATCAGGTAGCGCGTTCATTGCCGGGCTACGCCCATAGGTACTAACACTATCTTTAACAAAACGCGGAACCATAAACGGAAAATCGTCAAATCCACTTTCAGATAACAGCTGTCTTGTATCAGCCGTATAGTAAATAGAAGCTACAGGCTTGCTTTTCTTTGCTCTACCTTTGCTTTCTTTACGTGGATGCACCACATGAACAATAGAATGTTCTTTGTACGGCTCACTATCCAAGTCTTTCTTAATTTCTTTTGGTAAGTTTTCCTCACCAAACTGCATAGCAATACTTCGTGCTGTTAATTTAAACTTACGAAATACCGTATCAACGCGACCCTCTGCATCTTCACTGATACAAATCTCCGCTATATGCCGGGATGAAAAACGTAAACCTTCCGGCGAACTCTCTACATAAAAAGCAGCTGTACCAAATACAACCAAATCATAATACAACTCATGTATCTCTTGTTGAAAGTTAGACCTATGAAAAGCCTGATACATTTGATCTATTGCAACTTCCAGCCATTCATTAGCCGCATCGTTTTGTTGTAACGCCGGGTTTCGGTAGCGCATGGAAAACCAAGGTGTGCTTGGGGAAGTAAGCATACCATGTAAACTACTAGCTAATAACTCAACAGCATGGATCGCTGTACCATCAAAAAGCAATTCAGTACGCTTGTCACCTTGCTCTCTTTTCTTGGTAATGTCTGCTTTACGCGGCAACATATAATCTGCTAGCTGTTGCCAGTGACTTTCCCAGTTAGATCTCTGTCTTTGCAGCGTCTTATATCGTCTATCAAGCTGCGCTATCATAGGTGTAACTTGCGCCATTACATTCCTCCATACCCGGACATTAATGTTTTACGCTTCTTACTTTTAGCGCCGCCTTGTGTGCGACCAGCCATACGCTGATTTAAACGCTCAATTGGATCTACCGTAGAGTTTTTCATATTTTTTGCTGGTTGAGAAGATTTCTTACCCATAGCACCAGCTATATTCTTTGGTCGTTTACCCATCATGCTATTAATCCAGCGCCAGCTAATCCGGGTGTAGGCTTGAGAAGTGTACCAACACCAGTAGTTGCATCACTTAACAACCCTTGTGCAGTCGTAAGTATCGTAGCTTGCCGACCTCTTTCGTAAAAATCTATAGCACTATCTTCACCAACACCTGTACTAACTGCACTTGCCGCCGCTACATTTTCTGCACCTGTAGAGGCAACACCAGCGCTAGATACGTTTGAGTAATCAGTATTATCCACAGATGTATCTGCTGTATTTATGACGGTTGTTTGTGTATCTATTACATCGTTAATACTTGTATCTGCATCACCTGTCGGGCTACCTGTATTAATATCAGTATCATCCGTATCAATAGTATCTACAGTAGTTACCGTATCATCCGTAAGCATAGCTTGTGCAGAGGGAGGCTTTGGAGCCATCAAAGCCGCACCCACAACAGCACCACCAGCCGTTGCAATCAACGTACCTGTTGTACC
>Ga0209336_10000649_pt1 | contig 17653 bp, 18 predicted proteins | sample LinPmetageLP32_FD_184042 | JGI IMG/M metagenome (GOLD analysis project Ga0209336, IMG submission 184042) | Marine viral communities from the Pacific Ocean - LP-32 (SPAdes) (version 2) | ecosystem: Environmental > Aquatic > Marine > Oceanic | place: Pacific Ocean | collected 2009-08-23 | reverse complement strand
GTGGTGGACCAATGGTGGTGGAAATATTTTTTCTACAAAACTTTTCTGGACCAATGGTGCGGACTACAGGTCGGCTCCGAGCGAAGCGAGTAAGGGACTATAAGATTACAACAATTTTGTCTCTAATAAAAATTTGATTGGGAAAAAACCAAAAAATTCAAAAATATCAAAAAAAACAAAATGCCCTTTCCCCTTCCACCATTGCCCTATCTTAAAGAATTGGAAATGGAGGTATATTTTAAAGAACTAAAAAAATATCTCAACACCAATACATAGACTTCAATTTAGGAATTATATTATCTATTAAAGTAAGAGGTTCTATTTCTTCTTTCCATATTTTTAATTTTCTAGTAAGATTTGTATTTAATTCTTCATAATTTTTTATTATTATTACAGGTAAATTATTATTTATAAACATTGAATCTAATGCACTGGATTCCATTATTACTATACAACCTGCTAAAAATAATTCCCAAGTTCTATGACAATCTAATCCATTACCTCTCGGCGATATTACAAATAAATATTCTGTATATTTTGAATAAATATCTATAAAAGATAACCTATTAGGAGTAAAATCTATTAACTCATTATCTTTGACCTTATTATACATTTTCTTTCTTGCTCTGTGCCTTGCTCTCATTCCTGTATCACAAAAAATCCTATTAACAATTTTCTTACTAGGTTTTTTTCTTTTCTCAATCATAAATTTAATCTTATCTTCTATTGATTTATTCACTAACCACTTTTTTGTATGTAAATTAAATCCTATTGGATAATGTTTTAACTTTTTATGTATTATTGTTCTATCATAATTTTGAGTTCTCCAACTTAATATTTTATTACTATTAAGAATATTGTTTATAGTCTCTTCAGAATAAGAAGAAGGGACATTCCTATCTCCATCCGTTGTTATTAAATCTACTGGGTTTTTTAATTTATCAATGTTACTAGAAAATATATCCAAATCTCTCTTTGTTTTATAAGAACCTAACCTAATCCAAATTATCTTACTAGATATTTTTATTTTTTCTATTAACAATTCTTCCTCTGTATTTTTCTCTGTTCCCACTTTAGAATAATTATCCCTTATTGGACCTTTTGACCAAATTATATCTTTACCACAAATATTCATATTTTATTTAGATAAAATTAAAATAATAACTTTATATTATAAATATGAAACTTGTTAGACTTACCTCCAAAAAAAATACTGCACTATTTGATAACCAATTTAACGACGAAATTAACCTTGAACCTAATAGTGAAATCGCTCTCCAGAACCTCAGTCTTGAACTTGTTCCTAAAGAACTTATAGTTGATTTAGCCAACCACGATATTAAATGGTCCATTGCTGGTAATGACTATGAAGGTGTATTGACTGCTGGTGCCTATAACAAATCAAATGTCGGTAGACTATTATTTGATATTGAATCAACTATTAACGATACTATTGATGCAGGTTTTGACGAAGACGACTATTCAGATATTCCTGTAGGTTCTGAACTTGGAACTCAATGGACTGCTATGATAAATGAAGGTGCTGTTGAAACTCCTGGACATAGTTCTAAAAACCCACATATCACAAAAAATATTGTTATTGGATACCGACACGCTAGAACTACTACTACATTATCTACTAAAGATTGGGAGGTTACTGGAGTTGGAGCGGTCTCTGGACATACTCAAAGATTTGCACGAACCGATAGTAGTTCTGGGGATAATGCGGCCTTCTGTGCTGGTAAATTCCCTTTAACTTTTGGATGTGGTGGATTCGGTATTGAAACAGGTCCAACATTAACTGATGACGGAGGGGCCGCTGATAATATCCAAGGTGTATTCATTGGTCTTACCGCTACTAAACCAGTTGCTGGAGATGCCATAGAAAGAGATGATTGCGAATTCGGTATTCAGGCTCCTTTTAACGGAACGAAATATATTATTTGGGAAAGTGGGACGGAAGTTGACGCTATTGAAGACGTTACTGCTGGAGATTCAATATCTTTTGAAAGATATGCTGGTGTTATTTATGCTGTAAAATATAATGCGGCCGGTGATCGCTCGGCAATAACTACTGCAGCTGACACGGATGGAGCGTATATTGAATATGGTCAAGCGGATCATGAAACCTATCCTTTATACCCTGTTATTATTGTATATGGTTCTGACACATCCACTGAATTTGAAGTCCCAGTTTATAATCCAGACCCTTACTTATATTTAAAAGAACCTACGACTACTCACTCCAAGAACTTACATGTTCCTAATAATCCTGAAATCAGTGTATCTATCTCTATTGAATTAAGTCCAGATGTTGCTCTTTTTTTAGGTTATCAACAAAATTTTAGATACCCATCACTCGTTGCTGGTTCTATTGCTTATCATCGTTTTGACTCGTTTGGTTGGTTTGCAGCTGTTGTTTTTTCCACTGCTGGTGTTGGTGATTCTTTTTATGTTCAATTATTATCACTTGGTTGTCAGGGATATGACGGACAAGCTCAGGGTAATCAAAATATTTTAGCTACCATTCCTTCAATGGACACCGTTGTTCAGAGTTCGGCAAGAGTTAATTTTTCGTCTTCATTCCCTGTATTTTTAGAAATCAATAATAGCAATGCTATCTCCCTTCGTAATATTAGAACAAGAGTTCTGACCTCAGACGGAGCTGCTGTTGCAACTAATGGTATTAATCAAATGACACTTTTATTCAAATAAAAAATCTATGCTAAATATAAATGGAAGAAGTATTTGAATCTAAAGTTGAACCTATTGCTGACCCTGAACCTATTGAAGAACCACTACCTAAACTTATTGAAGAACACGAACCAGAACCAGAACCAGAACCAGAACCAGAACCTGTTAAGAAAAAGAAACCACGTAAACCTATGTCTGCTGAACGGAAGGCAAAATTAAGGGAACAACTTGCTAGAGGTCGTGCGACGGCAAGAAAGAATAAATTAAAGAAATTAAATGAACAGAAAATTATTGATGCTAGAAAATTAATCGCTTCAGTTGATCCTCCTAAAGAAGAAGTTAAAAAACAAATTAAAAAAGAAGTTGTTAAACCAGTACCTAGACCTGAACCCAAACCTGAACCTAAACCAGAACCAGAACCAGAACCTATTCAAGTTAATAGACAACCTGCTCCTGTTCCAGTTGCACCTAAACCAGAATTGGGATATTATACAACTATCCGATCGAGACGAAGACGTTGGTAATTTAATTTAAAAGAAATTATTTTTTTTAAATCAAAATGACTCAAAGGGTTTGGACACCTGCAAAGAATAAGTTAAGAATGTATGGCGTTGCTGAAGATACAGCTGATTCAATCTGGATATTGAAACGCTGTTGACGTAAATCCATAAGACCTCCAAAGCGAAGACCAATACCAAATCCGTCATCATGTTTAAGTTCCCATTTTCCTACACTAGAGTGGTCGGAATCGGAAACGGCACGGACAAAGCGTTCCTGAACTTCCTCACGATTGTTAATAGTATAACTGACCATTGAATTATTAATAGTATCATTGTAAAGAAACTGACACGATTTAAATTGTGGAACTACCTCACAGGCAAGGGGATTCTGGTTGCCCCCAGGTGCTTCTCTATCGGCACGGATAAGAGTTCCAAAGACTGAACGGCACACTGCTGGAACGGCACAACTTACATTAGCGAAGGTAGACTGAATTGTTGATTTTACGTTGATAGTGTTGGACATTGTTAATGGGAAATCCTGACCATCATCACTTACAGAGGCGAAATGACAGCGAAGATTGGTAATTTTAAGTTGTGGTTGCGTTCCTGTTCCTGCTACTGATACTGAAGGTCCATAAATAGTTGCTAACGCTCTTGCGATACGAAGACTTAAACGAACTGTTCCAGATTTTCTGAATGATATAGACCCATCACCGCCTACCGCCGAGTTAAGGCAAATAAGTGGTTTCATTGAAAATGACGCTTTATCCGTTATGACTGGGGCAAGGGAAGTTGCGGTAACAACACGAGCTGCGTTAAGTCCTTTAAACATTGATTTGGACCAGTTTTCATTTGGTGCTACTAATTCACATACTTTAGAACCTTTGAAAGTATCAGTTGGGGAAGTGGTCGCCATTGATACTGCTTTGGCGTATTTAGAATATTCCATTATATTTTCAATCTGACCGACTCTATCTAAAGTAACTGACATCTGGTCAAAAAGTGCATGACTGCCTACTAAGGGATCAATGAATATCGCTGACGTTGCGTTAGTATCTCCTGCATCTGCCTCTTTACCTCCTACAAGTTCAACGTTAGCACTTAAACGAAGCGACCCTGCGACCATTTTTCTCTGGGGGAAATTAAGGGCAAAATCACACATGGCGAATTCTTCCCATACATCTCCATTAGGAACATTCTCTGGTTGAACACAATGATATAAATAGTTCTGACTCATTTGTTATATTATATGATAAACAAATAAAAAATTATTATTGTTTTTTATTTATTTCTTTAATAATTAATCGTCCTTTCAACCATATTGAATATAACAAGATTGAAATTATCACCAGTTTGTGATTTACTAATATTCATTGTCAATAATTTGGGAGCTCCGTCTGCTTCATATAATACTGGAAGGGCAAGAACACCTCCAAGATTGTTTACAAGGGGGGCGTATATCTCAGTGTTCGTAGGGGTTGTTGCGGTGTTATGATCTGCTGGAGTTACAGTTAATAACATTTGGGTGGGAAGAGTATCAAGATTGTTTTTATATGGAACACCCATTTCTTCTAATGTCTTTTCTAACATAATGTTATGAAGTGGGTCTTTAATACGAGGGTCAGCTACTTGAATCGCTACTGGGCGATCCGTCTGTCCTACATTATTTACGAACATATGATAACTATCTACATCTTTATCCCAAGAATATGAAAAGTCCGTGCTGGAAGTTGAAGTATCGAAACAAACTAATGAACCTACTGCATCTCTTGATATTTCATAGGTCCTCTGGAGTGAAGTTGTTGCGGCTGCAAAATCTTGAATTGCCGTATATGTTCTATATCTCATACCTTTAGCCATTGGGGCGTTGTTTACAGTCTTTACAACAAGTTCCGCTCCTTTGAATACATATACTGGGTTGGCCGCTGGGACTGGGAACATAAGTGCTGTCGCCATAGCTGCCCCCATGTTGCCTGTTGCGAAAATTCTGGAAAAATGAATCTTTACTTTCTGACCACTTGGAATATCTGGGTTGGCTGACCCTGCTGAGGGTGCTAACCACTCAAGGCGTTCAATATAAACATTCTGTGGAACGGCGGTCGTGACTGTTGATCCGTCTGCCTGTAATAATAAAAATGATACTAGTTGTCCTGTCCACCAAGGGCAATTCTTTTTTGCCTGTAATTCTGTTCCCTTCATTGAAAATTCAAGACTCGTTGTGGCGGGCTGACCTGAGGCGATTGCTGTTTCTGAGGTCCAAGTAGTTTGCTCTTCGTCTGGGTTATCTGTAGGGTCAGTCTTGAACGTTGGGACTTCAAATGGTGTTAATTTGTTAAGATTTGTTTCTATGTGTAATCTCATTGCTCCAAGAGCGTCTAAGTTTAAAATATCTTTACCAAGACCAAGAAAATCTTTAAGATTTACTCTCATAACACCTTCTCGCTCAGTAGAAAGAACTGAACCATCAACTACTAAATTTCTAGTGGAAGAAGAACCATAATTAAATTGGTTTGGGAAAGTTGCAATCTGGTGGTGGGATTCACCTTGAACATCTCCAATATCTTTGCTGTATTGCTGAACCATTTGGGATATTAAATCACTTCTCTGGATTGATTCTAACTGACCTCCTCGTGCAGTGCTTAAGACTGCTGTGCGAACTAAAGAAGAGTTGAATAAAGCGGAACTGCTGTGGTCTCCTGCTCCGTTGAAAAGATTGATAAAGTTATGAACAGTAACTCCTCCTCCATGTGCGTCTGCGTCGTGTGTAATTTCATAAGCGATATCTATGAATGATTCACCCATATCTACTCCTGATACATAACTTGGGACTTCAAAATCCATAAGATTCTGATTTGCTCCTATCGTTCCTTGGTTTGCTTGAATTTTTATGAAAGCCATTTATGTTATAAATAAATATTTAAAAAATTGTAAAATAAATTTTTAATTATTTTTTTAGGCACCTAATTGCTGAGCTACTACTGGAAGAGCTGCTTTGACTATTGTCTTAGGTGAAGGCGGTTTATCAAATACATCTGCTATCAATGCTCCTGCCCCAGCGGCTATTGTTAATCCGTCTGTGATAGCTCCGATAACTGGAATCGCTTGGTCTAGACCATCAATACCAAGTAATGTTCCTGTTGCTGAAGCGAGTGCTGTTCCTACTCCACTTCTTAATCCCATTCCGGCCATCATTCCACTTGAACTTGCGAATTGTAAAGCACTTGCTAAAGGGTCGTTTGACATTTATATTATACAATTATTTAATTTTCTTAAGTTTATTCAAAATCTTCAACTTCTTCTTCTTCTTGAGCGAATGCTGGTCTTCTTGGATTTATTTGAGAACCAGTACTTGGTTGTAATGCTAAAGCGTTTTTACTTATCTGTAATGCTGAAGGTGCTGAAGGTCCTTGAGTTGCTGATACGGCTCCTGTTCTTGGTGCTCTATATCCTAGTGGTTGCATATGTTCTGGAAGTTGAGAAAAATCCCTTGCCTGATAAGCCGCTTTTACTTGTTCTGAAAGATTTGTTGAAGATGCTTTTGCTGAACTTTGCATTTCATTCATAGTCGCTCGTGAATTAACACTCAATCTACCTCTACTACTTGCTACATTACGACTTACCTTCGGTTTAAGTTTTTGATTTAAACTTCCTAATATCTGTGAGTCTGTGGGTGTTGATTGTGACCCAAAGAATGAATCTTTTCTAACAACTGCACTTGGGAGATTTGCTACAGGTTTGAGAAAATCTGGAACTGAATCATCTTGCTCAACACTAACAAAATCTTCGGCACTTGCTCTGGCTCCTTCTGGGCGTAAACTAGAAGGTGTCTCGATCGGATTCTCTAATTTGAATGCTCCAGTTGAGGCTATTCTTCTATATGACTCATTGACTCTATTATATCCACGAATATTTTTGCGAGATTGAAAATCAGCGTTGACTCTATTATATCCACGAATCGCTCTGTTTGCCTCTTCCTGCGGTTGTGTATAAGGTTTTATTGTGGATACTTTAGGTCCACCTACTGCTGTATTCCCTGAGTCAGTTGCATTCATTGTTTCTATATCAGGTAGAGAATCATTTATAACTCTTGGTTGTAATGTAGCCGCTGGTCTTTCAACTGGTTTGGGTTCTGGAACTACTTGCGAGTCTGGTGCATCACCAACACTATCCGCTGGAACTGCTCTAGCGTGTTTAGCGTTGCTTCGTTCAATTGCTGTGGGGTCTTGTGATTTCTGGACTGGGGCAGGTGCTCCTGTCTGTATAGAACCTCTTGTTGAACTTCTTGAAGATTTTCGGAATGTTCTAAGTCTTGGTCTTTTTGTTGGTATCGCTACTGGAACTGCTGAAGGTGGTCTTACTTGAAGTAATGGGGCAGGTTGTTCTTCGGCAGGTGCGGCTACTGGTTGTTCGGCGGCTGCGGCTGCTTGTTCTTCAGCGGCTACTGGGGCAGGTTGTCTTTTAATAGAAAATTCATTTATACCTTTTTTAGAAGTTTCTTTAATTGCTTGAGCGGACCTTTTTGCTTCTTCCGCTTTTTGGGCGGCTGCTTGGGCGGCTGTTGCTCTTGCTTTTTCCATTTCTGCTTTGGCTGACGCTGTCTTTCTATCAATTGCCTCTTGAGCGTCTTGAGCTGCTTGAGCGGCTCGTTGCTTTGTTAAAGCTGCTTTGTCTGATGCTGTTTTTTTAAGAGCGGCCATTCGTCTTCTTCCTTCTTCTGCTCGTGATTTTGCTCTTGTTCTAGTTTCCTCTAATTTTTGTTGTGCTATTCTTGCGGCTGCCCCACCTTTTGCTTCGGCTGCAGCTTTCGCTCTTGCTACCGCCTCTTCCGCCAGTGTTTGTGACTTGGTAGCGGCTGCTCCTGGTCCACCTCTCGCCAGTTCAGCGGCTGTTGATGCTCCTGCTGAAAGTGCTCCACCAGATTGTTCGTCTGCGGCTGCTAGTGCTGAACTTGCGGCTCCTTGTGCCCTTTCAGTTGCAGCTGCGAGTCCACCAGTTAATGCTTCATGTAATTCTTTAATACTTCCCTCTCTGCCCATTGCTCGTAATCCTCTGTGCAACTTTTCAAGGTTTTCTTTTCCTCCAGCAAGTTCTTCTAATTTTTCTCTGGGAATTGGGATTCCGCCGGCTGCGTGTCGTATCGCCCCTTCATAACCATTTTTTTTATATGCATCATATAATCCTGCTATGCCGTTCTTTTTTGCCCATTCTACTGGTATTGCTTTTTTAATTAGATGATGTGCTATATTGCCTAATCTTCCAGATGCAAGACCTCTATTTAAAAGTTCAATACCTAGAGGGACTTCAATGCCCTCTCTCTGTTTTTTTTTTTCTTCTGCTTCTTCTTGTTTTGCGTCGGATTGTCTTTCCTGGTCGGCAAGATTGGATTGATATGCAGATAGTAAAGTATTTAAGTTGTCCATTTATATTATATTCTTTTTATATAATAATGAGTAAAAAATATAAAAAAATAGAGATTCATAAGGTTAAAGATAATGCTGAAAAATACTACACAAAGAAAAGGCAGTTATTTGATATTCCCCTGAAATTGGGGGTGATCGGAGCCTCCCAAAGAAGTGGTAAAACGAATTTTATTATCAATGCACTTGCAAAAGACAACATCTATGGTAAAGACTTTAAACCAGAAAATATTTATATCTTCAGTCCTTCCCTTAAGAGTGATAAGTGGAAGAGGTTTATTAAAGCTAAAGAAATACCTGAAGAAAATTTATTCAATACACTGGACCACCAAGTACTAGAAGTTTTATATGACGACGTTAGACAAGAATATAATCAAGCAGTTGCAGATAATGAAAAGCCTCCTAATAAAATAATTGTTTTTGATGATTTGGGGTTTGGAGGTTCATTGAAACAAAGAAGAAGTCAGGGATCGATAGTAGATAAGATTGTTATGAATGGAAGACACTTCAATCTGTCATCCGCCTTTTTAATTCAGTCATATAAACAACTCAGTCCAGATGTAAGAGGCAACTTAAGTGGTTTAATTGTTTTTAATTTATCTACTCGTGAATTAGAACAAATAGTTCATGAACATAATTATTTAGAATCAGGAAGACAATTTATAAAGTTATTTAGGAAAACAACTAAAAAGAAACACTCATATTTTGTTATCAATTATTCTAATCCACCAGACGAAAGATATATGGATATGAACTTCGTTCCAGTAAATTTAGAATAGTTTTATTAAAGTAATTTTTTTTTTTATTTCCTTATGATATAACATAAACAATGTCCAGAAAAATTAACATTATTGATCCCCAGTATTTTGATAATCAACGTGCGTGTGAATTCCGTCTTAATGAAACAAACGTTGCCTATTTAACGGACGGAGCGTATCTTTGCCTTGGTGCTAAAGGGACTAACGCTACACAGAATGAAGTCAGATACAACAGACGTGCAGGTATAGCTGCTATGGTAAGTTCAATTCGTCTTTTGAATGGTGGCGATGTCCTCGCTCAGCTTGATAACGCTGGTCCTTGGATGGCGTGGAAAGGGTTGAACAAAGATAACTCCAATGCTCGCTCCACAAAAAAATTAGGTTTCCGTAATCAGGCGTTATTGCGTGGTGATAATCCAGAACGTAATGCAACGTCTAACTTCCAGCAACTTGTTTCCGCTGATGCTGAAGCTGTTGGAGTTGGTGTCCCAAATGGTAGTTTAGGGACAACCGACGCTACGACTAGTGTTGGTGCTTTAGAATTAAAAGAGTTCCTTAAAGAACTTGAAGTTTTGACCGCTTTACCCACCGCCATTTTTGGGAATCTTCGTCTTCAAGTCCGTTTCACAACTGACGTTAAGACTGTTTGCGAACAATTTGCTAACGTTGCTACCAACGCTGTATCCGCTATTACAATTGTTAAACCAATGTTAGTTATTGAATCAATCAGCGACCCTGGTGTTATCTCCCAAATGATGTCTTCAATGGCTCAGATGTCGTTTACTTGCATTGAAAGCGATAGATTTGTAGTTCCAGCTGCGACAGATGGTGTTCGTTCAACAAATACGTTCACTCTTCGTGGGTTTAACGATAAGGTTTTAAATAGAGTCTTAATGGTGAATTCTCCTACAGAAGCGAATCAAGGCGTAGTTGCTCGTGATCTTGCAGGGACTGGTAATTTAGAAGAAGCTCTTGATGCTGGTAAATTAAACTCTATCGCTCAATATCAGTATACTGTTCAGTGCCGTGTAAATGGTCAAGCGATTTTCAATGGACGTGGTCATGGATTTGATTCTACTTTAGGGGCCACAGAAGGTGCAGGTTATAATCATCGTCTTGCTATGACTACTGACACCTGGGGCGACGTATCCTTATGTCAGGCAGGTAATGTAACTGGTATGGTTTACGGCGATGGTATAACTGTTGTAGATGGAACAACCAATCCGATTTTTACCATTCTTGAAGAAAAATCTATCAATAAAGTTTGCATGGGCAGTGACTACACTGGATTCCGTGTTCAGAACAGAATTTCTCATTTGGAATTTGATATTTCCAGAACTGGTCTTGCAACTGCTAATCTCGCCATTGCTACTTCACAATTTGCTAACCAACAGCTTCACCAAATTATTTATGGCGAAGTTCCAAAAGTTTTAACCATTCAAGGTGGTTCTTACAGAGTTTCATATTTGTAGTTAAATTTTAAAAATTTTATTCATACTATTATAATATTATGAATCAAGATCAAATTATATCAAGGCAAAAAACTATTATTCTTCAGGCAAGTGAAAAACAAAGTCTTTTAGAAGAATCTAAACTGGCTCGCCCTAGTTCAGTTTTTAATAAAGTTAATGGGACTTATAGCACTATATTAAGTAAACCTGTTAATATTGAAAATGGCGATGTAGTGTCCTTACAATCATGTTATATTGATGCTACAAATATTGATCCTGACCAAATAGTTTTAGAAGAAGATGTTGATGTATCTTGGACTAATGGTCTTTATTTAAGAAATCAACAACTTGAAACTTTTCAAGCGTTATATACAGGTGTTGCTGGAGATACTCTAACTGATAATAAACTCTATCCTTTGTGTTCTTATACTATCGCTGGTTCATCAACTGATGTTGTTAAATGGACTACTTGCACTGTTCGTAGTGAAGTTGATATTATCATAGAAAATTCTTGGGGCGGACTTCATTATCAAGTTCAATATAAAGATGAAAATGGGAATCTTCAGCGTAAAATGTGTTATTGTCCTGTATTTGGTGGCGTTCCAATTGGTAAATCAGACTCTGGAACAATGCCGTTAGATTTTGTTGGACTTGCAAGTTATACTCCTAGAGTTGTTGACCCAGTTGATGGAACTGTTATGGCCCCTGGGGCCGCTTTCGTTCCTGACCCAAGAAAAGGGGGTAGCGACTATGAAAATATTCGTAAACCTTGCGACGACCCTCTTAATATTCCAGCGGAAAATGGGCGTATTCAACCTGTTCTTCTTAATAGTCATTTCACTTTGAAGGCAGGTTCTTATGCCCCTGACCACCTTGCTAAAGTTATTAATGATGGATTAGTTTCCCTTCCTCAAACACGCTTACGCCAACCAGTAGTTGAAACAATTGCTCCTTTTCCTATTGCTCTCCAACCTGTAGGCGACGTTCCTCCAAACACTACTGGGACTCCGTTTGTTCCATTCTCAATAGACTTTTGTGTTCCTGCTATTGACGAATATCCTAATTTGACGTATCCTTATGTTTTAGTAAATGGATTCCCTCCTCAAGAATATATCGGTTGGAATATGCGAATTACTTTTCCTACTCTAGACCCTGTTCCACCTAGTACCACTCCTTTAACAAATGCTAGATTCGTTACAACGACTGTTATTATTCAAGCGGTCGGCGATGGTGATACTACCTTTCCCAATCGTTGGTGGTATGGTAAATTAGACGCTACTGGAACTATTGTTAAGACTCAACTTCCTTTTGCTATTGCTACCACTGGACCACTCCAAACTCCTGAAATTTTCTTATCACCTCCAGAAGGGGAGTTTAGTGGAGGTTCTTCTTTTTTACAAACTACAGAAAATTATATGAGGTCTGCACCAGATGGATGTCATACATATTGTTTTTGCGACCCAAGTGTTCAAACTACACCTGCTGAACAAATAGTAGTCTTTTCATTAGACCTTGCTAATGCTCAATTTATCGGAACAAATCAAATGGAACTTGTTTATGATCCTGATATTAAAAGATTTAAATTTGGTCAAATACATACTGCTCCTACTGGAGAATCAGATACTACTCCTGCGTTAATTGCTCAAACTACTAGTGTGAGTCTTACCAATCCATCCGCCCCTCCTGCTTTTATTTTTGGAAGGGGGCGAAATGATGCTGGTGGTGGCGATAAAGTGAGGGATACATTTGTTAGTAGTATTGGAGGTGTATACTTTACTGACCTGCAACCAATATCGCTTTGGCGTGATAAATTAGGTTTTGTATTAACTGGAGATAATAGTGTTCTTGTTCATATTGAAACTAATGAAACAAGTAAAGATAGAGACTATCAGGGTGCTCCTCTTATTCAACATCAAGTCCCTCCAGCGAATCAGTTTGCAACTGCTCCTGAACCTTATATTAGTTGTGAAACTCCTTTTTTTGTTACACCATTACAAGAAGGCGTTAATGTTACTGGTGAAAGAGTGTCTATTGCTGACGTTACAGGTGTAGCAACTAATTATACAACTGAAATCTCCTTTTCAGAAGACGCTATTCCAAGTAATAATGATGGTCGTGTTGTTATTAGTGCAAATTCAGGTATTGCTATTATTGCTCCTAATTCAGGTTCTCAAGTTGGAGTTCAAGATTCAGGTTATTATTTAGTCGATATTGCTTTAGGTCTGCAATATAATGAACAAATTGGTGGTGGGACAATAGGTTCTACTTATTCCAAACATATCAGAATGATTGTTGATAGATATTATTCGGCAAATAGTTATGTGAGTGGGCAACAAGACGGCGTGAGTTATATTCATTATGGTAATCCTACCACTATATCAAGTATTGATATTAGAATTTATAATTCAGATGGGACAGAAATTGATAGATTGGGCAATGATAATACTATTTTCCTTAAAATTCTTAAGAATATACAGATTGATTTAGGTCCTCCACAAAAAAAATAAATTATCTAAATATAAAATCTTAATAGATATTGTGGACCGAGTCAGTAGAACTCTTTTACACCGCTAATGTATTTAAATATTTATGTCTTCCTCCCAGTCATAATAATTTTAACTTTTTAAAGTTCAAATCATTATATCCATTCATTCTTATCTAGAACTTTATAACATACATACACTGATTTAAAAGAAGCACTTTTCCCATTTTTCATTTTAGTTATTCCACCTTTTTCGTATTTATCATAATTAATAATATGGTCTGGTATTATAAATTTTATATCTTTACCCTGAGTTAATTCTTTAAACCACTTACTAAATAAATTGGTTGCGTTCAATAATATTATAAATGGTTTATCATTATCAAAAAGTTTTTTAATACACATATATTTTAAATTAGTCAGTCTTCTACTAAAAATAATTTTCTCAAAAGGGCAATTACTAATAACTATATCATAAGTATCTTTATCTAAATCATTTGTTATAAAGTCTATTGTTTTATCCCCAACTACATTATATCCTAATTCTTGAAGATATTTTTTAGATTGTTCGTTAGAGTTTAACATAAACGCCTCATAAACAATTTTATCTTTTGATATTAAATGTTGGATATTTTCCCATGCTGATTTAGGCGTATAATAATCGTTATGAACTTTATAAATTGGGTTGTCTTTAAAGTTCGCCATTGTTATTATTTGTGGATATTATAATAACTTTTTTTTTATAGCGTTCTTATGTGCTTTAGTGAATGATATTCCTTTCTTCATATCTCTTTTCATACTCGCCATATGTTTTTTTGTGTGTTTCTTTGCGTGTTTTTTTAACCTATCGATCGAGTTTAATAATGAAATTTGTTTTTTTGCTTTAGTCTTCGTTGTTTTTTTTGCGACTACTCGTCCTGAAGAGCGATTCTTTACTCGGTATCCACCTTTAACCTTTGTAGTTTTATAGGGCATTATTATAGGTGTTTATTTAATTTTACCACTCTTCCAAAGAACTCTCTTTTTCATATTTTTATTTTTTTTCCGTGCAAGTTCCAACACTTTTTTTTTTCCTAATTTCTTAACACTCTCTTGAAGAGTTATGGGAGTTCCTTTTAACTTTCTGGTTGGGCGACATGCTTTGGTCATTTTATTACGACTTCCACAAGCAATTTTTTTCCCTGATTTTACAAAGGGTATTACTTGAATCCATTTTTCTTTATTCCATCTTGTTGTTCCTCCTAACTTTTTCTGCCCTCTGTATCCACCACCCATTTTCTTATATTCTTTTACCATGTACATAGACTTATACGCTCCAGTCTTTCTTCCATATTTTTTATTTGCTTTTGCCTTTGCCTTATAATATAAAGTCTTATTAATTACATTATCAGGTATTTTTGAAGTCATTATTATAGGTGTATATTTAATTACCTAATTCTTTGGTGCTTATGAACATTTTTTAAAAATTTTAATGCATCGTCGTAAGATGCTTGGATACCTTTTTTAGTTATTTTCATTATTACATGTATATTTCTATTTATTAATTTAGGTGTAGCATTAGGAACTCCTCCAAATCTAGCGTAAAGTTCAGGCATTTTTAATAAAAATTCCCTACTACTAAATGAGTCAAGAAGACCTTCACCGCTTTTAAAATCTTGTGTGTTGTAGAAGGGAGTATGGAATTCAATCTTAGCGTTAGGGTTTCTATCAATATTTTTCATATAGTATCCTACTTCATAAAACCAAATCATAAAACCATTAAAACTCATAACTTCTTTAATATATTTATGATTGCTTTTTGTTCTCATCTGGTTGTCCATTACCCTCCCTATCTTCTCCGTCATTCGCTTCATTCCCTTTCTGTTATAAATCCTATCTCTAAATTTCCTTCCATTTGCCCCCTCTGCTCCATCAGGTATTCTATAACGTAAGGTATCCATTAATCCATAGACACCTAATAACTGCTTTACATTTACCATATCTTTTTTAGGAAATATCTTTCTATAAATTTTTAGTTTTTCAGGTATAGCGTATTGACCTATTATTTTCATATTAATAGGCAATCCCATTAATACTGCCTTACCTGCTAATAGTTTTTTAGGTGCTTTTGGTTTTGCTTTTGCTTTTACTTTGGGTGCAGGTTTATCCTCCATTCCCATTGCTTTGGACGCTTTCATTTGTGCTTTAGTTCTTCGTGTTCGTTTCTTCTTCTTCTGCCCTTCAACACAAGTCGTGTATTTACCTCCGTCCTTCTTTTTCTTCGTATAACATTCAAGTTGTTTCACCATTGTATATATTATTAATAGATATAATAAATTCCAAATTCTAATCAAATTTTATAATCACCATAAAATTTTATCAGCGTAATAAGATCTTGAACCTACTTTCTTTCTAGTTTTGTTATGTCGTATCTTGTAGAGTCGGCGACGCTTTTGGGCAAATTTAATACCTTTAGTTTTAGTATATGTCGGAAAATCTTTATATCCAACTGCACCAACGTCCGCCACTTTCTTACCTTTCTTGAATACGGCAATCTTCTTACCTTTGACCTTGGAACGTTTAATACTAACACCTATTTTTTTCGCTTGTCTTCGTGAATATGCTGTTATAGAATATGACATGTATATTATGGATTGATAAAATTATAGATTCAATAATTTCGGAATAATTAATAATTGGTCCAACAATATAAAAATAACCAGTATACATTTATATTCTTGTTCTATTTTATAATGACATTATGCGGCTTAGAAATTCCTTTAGCAATAGTTAGTTGTGTAGCGGCTGTTGCTGGGGCGATAACAGCGGTTTCAGAGATGTTGCCTTTTTTTAAAAAAATATCAGGTAATGGTCTAGTACATAGTGTTTATCATTTGATATATAAACCTGAAGCGTGTGAATTAACTCCATCACCTACAATATAATTTTACAAGCAATTTCTATTAAATAGAATGGGTTATAGACTACCCTAGATATTTCATAAGCGAGTCGTGCAGTTTTCAATGTAGTCATTCCTTTATCTCCAATAAGATATTTTATTCCTCTCAGTTCCTCTTTAATTCTTCTTTTCCAAGTCCATACATCAAACATCTAATCTATTCAAATGATATTATTAATTTACTTTTTCGGTATTCTTCTAAATCTTTGAAAGTTTTCTTTCTATTCTTATGATCAACATATTCAAATAACAGAGTATCATAATAATTATATTTCTTTAAACTTTGGAACTGGAACGGACTTAGTGGTTCATTCTTATAGTATTCTTGGAGGTCAAATCTTGGGTTATTTACAATTCCAATCTTATCAATTTCGTCCATCATTGTTATCATTTCTTCCTTGGATATATCTACAATATTTCGTTGAAGGTAGAATGAAGAAAATGGATTATAGACGTATACAACTTTATTAAATTTTTTATTCATATAGGTCTTGCGATACATATTGCTAATGAAGAAGTTGAGGTTCTTATTTTTGTATTTTTTATTTTTTTGAATGTTTTTAAGACTATAATAATAGTCTAATAAGTAAGTTATTGGATTTTGAAGAATCATTTATTATAGTGTTAGATTTTATTTCTTGAATTATAACATAATGCCCCATAATTCAATATCAACGAACTATAAAATGATTGATGAGATTATACACCCCTCTAAACGTGAAAAGAAGCCTTCTTTAAAATCAATCTTTATAATGAAGCGTAAGAAAAAGCAAACAAAAAATAACAAATCCAAGAAGAAAAAGAAATCTTGTGGATGTCATTAAATCAAAGCTCATAATTACTTAAAAATAAATTTAAAAAGCGTCTATTTATAGAAATTTTTATATTTATATATATTATAGAAAAAAATGGAAGATATTGAAAACATGATTATGTCTGCACGACCTCATTTACGACCTATTACAATAAAAAATTACATGAAACAATTGAATGTTATGTCTATGGAATTGGACGGAGGTCTACTTGACCATTTGGGTTGGGCAATAGATATTGATAAAGTATTAGATTATATCAATAGTCTTAAATTCAATGTTGGGAATACATATTTATCAACCTTAATAGTTGGATTAACAGCAGAAACAAGAACACCTGAAATTGACGACTTAGTCGCCAGATACAGAGAAGTCTTCAAAGAACGAAAAATGAAAACAAGAGAATTATCCAATGTAAGAACCAAGACTCCAAAAGAGAAAGAGAACTGGACCACTATTAAAAAATTAAAGGAGATTCAAGAAAAGTTAGGTCTTCAAGTTCAGGCGAATCATATCGCCGATAAAGCAGGACTAACAACGAAGAATCATAGACTACTCCAGAGATATTTAATTGCATCATTATATGCATTACAACCTACAC
>Ga0209336_10000646_pt1 | contig 17687 bp, 20 predicted proteins | sample LinPmetageLP32_FD_184042 | JGI IMG/M metagenome (GOLD analysis project Ga0209336, IMG submission 184042) | Marine viral communities from the Pacific Ocean - LP-32 (SPAdes) (version 2) | ecosystem: Environmental > Aquatic > Marine > Oceanic | place: Pacific Ocean | collected 2009-08-23 | reverse complement strand
GGGTCGTTGTCGTCGAGGTACTGGTTGTTGTTGAGCTGGTAGTTGTCGGAGCCGGGGTTGTTGTCGTCGTTGAGCTAGTCGTTGCGGCCGGTGTTGTCGTACTCGTTGAAGTCGAGGTTGTGCTTGTGCTGGTGCTGGTACTCGTTGAAGTTGTGCTCGTTGTTGTTGGGGCAAGCGTTGTCGTGCTGGTCGTGCTAGTTGTTGAGCTAGTCGTTGCGGCCGGTGTTGTCGTACTCGTTGAAGTCGAGCTTGTGCTGGTTGTTGTTGAACTTGTTGAAGGCGCGGCCGTCGTTGTGCTAGTCGTTGAGCTAGTCGTTGCGGCCGGTGTTGTCGTACTCGTTGAAGTCGAGGTTGTGCTTGTGCTGGTGCTGGTGCTGGTACTGGTCGTCGTGCTAGTCGTTGTTGGGGCCGCGGTTGTTGTGCTCGTTGATGTCGTCGGAGCCGGCGTTGTCGAAGTTGTCGTTGTTGTTGTGCAAACTATTGAACAATCGCAAATTGAACCGTCAATCGTTGGGCAGTTGCCGGGGCTATCTAGCCAGACATAGTCAGCTAGACCGCTTCGAGAAAGGGTCCATCTAATAGCCGAGCTTGCCGGGTTGCCTGAAACAAAAGCAACAGAAATTGAGGCAATTGCCGCGCCAGAAATTACAGTCGTACTCCAAGTCGGCTGGGAATAATCAGTGCCGCCAATTGTAACGTTGAGCCAGTTCGAAGGGTCTTGTATATCAAATTGCAGGCGTATTGTTTCGTTGGCCGCATTTTGGTAAGTCATACAAAGAGGCGAAGTCATACAAGGGTCGCCATGATAACAACCGGCCGCTTGGCTATTCTTGAAAGGATGGCCAATTGGCAACAGAGAAGTCAGGCCCCACTTGTGCGCTAGATAGCCCTCAACTTTTTGTCTTTGTAAAGTAGTTAGGGCCGCTGAAAATAAGAGCACTTCCGCGACCTTGCCTTGTAGCTTGGCTCCTTCAGTACTGTCAGACATTAGCCGAAGATCGCCGTTAGTAGTTACTAGGTTTGCCGCGGTCCAAGTGTTTTCGATTGAGCCGTCGAAATAATTTGAGAAGCCATTAGTCGCTACGCCGTCAAGTTGGAAGCCGTAAATATGAAAATTAGAAACGAGCGAAGACTCGCCAAAATCTGTGTTTGAAATGTCGCCGGAAATTTGGATAGATTCGTCTTGAAATTCCGGTATCCAATTAGGCTGGGTTGCGGATAAAATGTCGAAAGCTTGAGAGCCTATTTCGTAGCTTATCGCCGCGTTGTTGTTGTTGTTTAGCGAGTCGGCTTCAAAAACAAGAAGCGCCGTTGATGAGCTGGAATAAGGAAAGTTTACAGCTTTTAAAAAGTCGGTCCCGTCAAACTCAACAAGCGGCAACGAATTTAAGGTAGAAGAAGAAACAACCGGCCGGTCCCCCGCGGTTGCTTGGCTCAAGTCATTATCTTCTCCCGATTTATCGTTCCAATTAGCAATGGCTCCGCTTTCTATAATTATTGAGCCAGAGTCGTTGGCGTCCAACCAAAGCAAGCGGTCTTGCAAACACATTGGCGTAAAATTATTGCTCGGAAAAAGTGAAGTTGTCGTGCTGGTGCTTGTTGTTGTGCTTGTTGTTGGCGTTGCGGTCGTGCTTGTTGTCGTGGGAGCCGCGGTTGTTGTGCTCGTTGTTGTCGTTGTTGTCGGAGCGGCCGTTGTGCTTGTTGTAGTTGGAGCCGCGGTTGTTGTACTCGTTGAAGTCGTGCTCGTTGTTGTTGGGGCAAGCGTTGTTGTGCTGGTCGTGCTAGTTGTTGAAGTTGTGCTGGTTGTTGTTGGAGCCGCGGTTGTCGTTGTGCTTGTCGTGCTTGTCGTTGTTGGAGTAAGCGTTGAAGTGCTGGTGCTCGTCGTCGTTGAACTTGTTGAAGGCGCGACCGTCGTTGTGCTGGTCGTTGTTGGCGCAAGCGTTGTCGTGCTGGTCGTGCTTGTCGAAGTTGTCGGCGCGAGCGTTGTTGTCGTCGTAGTAACCGGTGGCGCGCCGCCTTTAATAAAGACCGTTGTCACTATGCCGCCCGAAAGGCCCCCCGCGATTGCCATTTCATCAGGTCCGGAAGCCGAGAAGGTAAACCTTCAAACCAGCTCCCGCGGTCCCGCTTCCAATTTGGTCTATGTCGACCGAAATTTCCGCGTCGTCGGCTAAGGCTGAATCCGAAATAACGGCGGCCGTTGTTGCAGTCGTACTTGTTTCTTGGCCCGGGTCTATCGAAAGTTTTGTGCTCAAAATACTTGTCCCGCTTTCGTTGATGTCTACGATTAATTTTTGCCCGGTTGGAGCCGTTGCAACTGAAGCGCGAACACTTGTCAAAGTGATACCATAAGGCGCTCTAAAAGAAATTTTATTTGCTCCCGTTGTCGCTCCTTCGGTTTCGTCGGTAACGCTTAAAATAATCGTTTCGAAGTTTCGGGTTATATAACTTGCAAAAGTTGCTGAACCCGCGACGCCGTCGCCGATAACTTCGCCCGTAATTACGACCGGGGCCTGAATAACTGTTACGACATTGCCGCCCGAGTCGGTCAGCTCTACTTCAAAATACCCGGACAAACTCGAGGCCGAGCCGAAAGCTTTGTAAAGGTTCTCGCTTCCAAAATTTAAAGAACCGGTGACGCCGTTGGAAATATTGGTCCAGCTTTCCGAGTACGCCCAAGGAGTCTGAAAAGCTCGAATAATCCAAACCGCGGCGGCCGAGCCGGTCCCGGTGACAAGAGACTTTACCGAGAGCGAGCACTCCGGGTCCAATAAAGCCGCGTCGGTTGTTGGTAAAGTTTGGGCCCCGTAAGCGTCAAAGGTAATAATCCAAACGCCGGCCGAAGGTTTGACAACTGAGCAAGCCGCTTGAGCGGCAGTTATTGCCACGTCCATTGAGTCGGCCGAAGCATCGCTGGCAATTGTTGAAGTTGCCGCGGTCCCGGTTAAAGTAAAAGTGCCCCCGGTCGGAGTCTTATTTAAACCGCCAACGCCAACCCGGACCGAGCTATAGCCCGAAATATCTATATAAGCCCCAGCCCCGTCTACAATGTAAAGGTTGAGGTCTTTCTTGTCGGCAATGACCCAGCTTTTGAAGGCTACTGCTTGATCGCTTGACGAGCTCAAAACCCGAGCGGCTGAAAGGCTGGTCGAATTTGCGTTTATGAAAATGTTCTCTACTGGCATTACAAAGGGCGAAGCCGTCAACCTTTAGGAAGGGGTCGTTGTGCTCGTACTGGTTGTTGTTGTTGTTGAGGTGCTGGTTGTCGCGGCTGGCGTTGTTGTGCTCGTTGTTGTCCCGGCTCCAGCCGTCGTGCTCGTTGTGCTAGTTGTCGTTGTGCTGGTAGTCGGAGCAAGCGTTGTCGTTGTTGTTGTTGTTGGCCCAGGTGTCGTTGTTGAGGTGCTGGTTGTCGTCGTTGAAGTTGTCGGCCCGACAGTCGTTGAAGTTGTGCTAGTGCTGGTTGAAGTTGTGCTGGTTGAAGTTGTGCTTGTTGTTGTTGTTGTTGTGCTTGTCGTCGGACAAGGCACGCAAGGGCCGGACCGAGAGCAAGGGCTAACGCAACACTCGCCGCTAGGGTCTGGCTGGATGAAAAAGGCCGTGGCCATCTATTCTCGGTTTCGAACTAGAAAAATGTATTCCTCGGAGACGCCATTTTCACAAAGCAAAACTTTTTTCTCAATCCAGCCCGCGGGCGGGAATTTGTAAATAATTTTTACGCCGTCCTCAGAAATCAAAACCTCGTCACGCTCGCCGGCTTCTATAGTCATGTTTCCTAAAGAATTGAGAGCCTCTAAAACTGAGTTTGCAAACTCCGCTTCTAGAAAAGTTGGCCGCTGGCCGACCTCGAGGGGCTCAAAAAACCAGTTCATAAAGCAGCCACAGTTTGGTCTTGTAGTTCCCAAATATTGCCACGCCAACGCCTGACTCGAGTTTGGGCCGACTGAATAAAAACTCCCGCCGCTATGTCGCTTTCGTATTTCGCTTTTGTTGGCGTTGTGTCGTCGGCGACAAAGTTTGCCGCGTTGGAGCTGGCGTCAATCGGCTGAAACTTTGGCAAGAAAGTAAGGTCCGCGGAAGGGTCCTTTGTTAATTTGTAGGAATAAAGAACTCGAGCCACGCAAGTTTCAGAAAAGCTTGCCCGTAGCTCGGTTGTTGTTGCACTTGTTGCCTTAAAGGCTGGGAACGAGAAATTCGTTGTCGTGTATTCAGTCCGGTTTGCGGGAACCGTTGCAAAGGTCCGCGTAAATTTGACAAGGCCGCCTGTGCTCATTGGCTTTGGGTTTGTTTCAAGTATTAGAAAGGCGTCTACTTGTACCGGGTGCGGCGTATCTAAAGCCATTGGTACAAAATACTCCGGCCGCTGGCAGTAATCTTCGGCAAAAAAGACCGCGGTCAAGTCTTGCCTTATTGGATATTCTTTCCGCGGGTCCTTTGTCATAAGGACCGGGCTTTTAAAGTTGTCATTAGCTGGGGCGTCGTAAGTTATACTCATCTATTTTTGCCTTCCATTTTGTCAGCTAGTCTTTGCAAGTCGGCCCTTAATTCTATAAGCTGGTGACCGGTTCCGGCGTCAAAGTTGTTGGTTTGTTCTATTAGTTCAAAGAGTCGGTTTTGTAATTCTTCCCGCTCGGCTTTGGCTTGGCAATTTTGACGCTTTATCCACCAGCCAAGCAAGCAAACCAAAACGCCAAGGATCGAATGGTCGACCAGCATTGGCAACAACTCGGCCGCCGTCATTGATTGACAAAGAAGCCGCTCAAAGTTTCGAGAACTTCGCCTTGGGTTTCTTGCTGGTTGAGTTTGTCAAAGGCCGTCGTTAAGTCGCCTAGTTTTTCGGGCTTTATATTTGGCAACAATTCCTGAAAGTCGACAAGTCGTTGGTCTATATGTTCAAGGGTCCCGTGTATTTTCTCGAGCCATTCGGTTTCTGATAGTTTTTTTGCGTTTGCTTCTTCGAGAAATTCCTTTGCTCTTTCGATTGCTTCAACTTGGGCTGGGTCCACGCCAATTTTGGCCGCTTCTTCTCCTACTTGTTCAATTGCGTCATCAAGTTGCCCGGTTACGCGAAGAAGTTCTTCTTTGTGTATTCTTAGCAATTCCATTGACTTTGCGTCCTTTTTTCCTTCGAGGTCGCTTATGGTTCCGAGCAAAGAGCCTAGCTCGTCCATTTGGTCGTTTAAAGCTTTTGCCCCGGCCATTTGCTGGAGTTGAATTTCTAAATTTTCCTCTGCTATGTCTCGCCGGGTTTTCAGCCACTCCACGTACATCCGCGTTGATTTGTTCATGTCCTTAATCGCCACATCACTTTGAGCCGCCGCGCTTGTTATAGCTTGGATTTCGTCGTCAAGTTTTGACAATCCTTCGACCGTCATGTCTTGGGCCCGTTGGGCGTTTTCGTACATAGTCGAAAGAACGGCCGCGTCTTTCCGGCCGCTATTCTCGAAGGCTTCCATTACTTTAGCCATTGCTTCAGGAGCAAGTGCGGCAATTCGACCGGCCCCGCCCCGCAACTTTTTCTCAAGCTCTGTCATGTTTCGAACAAAGCCCTCCACTTCTTTTTGTCCTTTAAAGCCTTGAATTTTTAACTCAATTTTCCCGCCGGCAATTTTGGCAAAGTCTCCGGCCGCGTTGGCCCAGAACGCGGCTATTTTTTCGCTTGCCGCTTGTATATCGGCCATCATTTTACCGAGAGGTGTTGCGGCGTCATTTCCCCGGGCAAGAGCTTTGACCAAATCTCGAGTAATTGCCTTGCCGGCCATCCTGATGTTAAAAGCCATAGCCCCAAGATTGCCGTTCATTCTTCCGGCTTGGTTGGCCGCTCCGGCCAAGTCGTCTTGTAAGTCTTCGGCGGCCCCTTCAGCTTTTTCTAAATTGAGAAACGCAAAATTACCTTCCTCTTCCCAGATATCTTTTAAAAGCTTTGAGCGGCCTTGCATATTCTCAATAAATTCTTTGTTGTTTTTCTTGAAGTGCCTACCGTTCTTTTCGAAAGTTTTCTGAAAAACATCGCCCCAGTTTGCCACGCTTTTTGAAATTCCCTCGTTGGCTTTCTTTATTCTTTGAAAAGCTTTCTCATAGTTGTCGGCGTCGAACGGGTCTGCCAAAATGTCGCCTAATGCTTTGAACGCTTCTACCACTCCAGCCACAACCGCAATTATTGGCGAAAAAGCCGTCTTTCCCATCATTACAAAAGTTGCAACAAAGGCTCCAATTTGTTTCCCTACAAAGGTTAAAATATCAGCAAAGGTTCCGAAAGCATTAATGACGGAAGCAATTATTTTGATAGCTAACTTTACGCTCTGAACGATCAACTCAAAGGTTGCCGCTAGAACATTTCCGGCCCCAGACCCAGCGCTAAAAAGAGCCGGCATTGCTTCCATAAACCCGTTAAACATTGGCAAAAGTTTGACAACTAAAGGAAGAAAAGCCTCGCCTACTTTCATCATTGTTTCGTTAATTGTAGACTTCATTTGGTCAAATTGACGAGAGGCGGTTTTTTGCATTTTCTCAAAAGCCTTGTCGGTCCCGCCGGCGCCGTTGGATATATTTTGCAAAGCTCCGGCTAGTTGGTTTCCATTATCGGCCGCAATTGCAAGTGCTCCCATGCCGGCTTCAATACTTCCAAACATATTCTGAAGCCCGGTCCCGCTTTCCTCGGCTCCCTTTGCCATAAGTTGCATGGCTTCAGTAACATTGCCGCCATTTGCAAGAAATTGTGTAAAGCTTTTGCCGGCTAACTTTTCGAACGCATCGGCCGCCTTTGAACCTTCTTTTCCAAGCTCGGCAAGCATTGCTTTTATTTGGGTTCCGGCTTCAGCCGTTTTTCCGTCGCCTAGCTTCTTTGTGAGGACCGCAAACATAGCCCCCACTTCTTCAAAAGTTACGCCAAGTTCAGACGCAAGCGGGGTTACTTTTCCGACATTTGCGGCTAGTTCGCCGATTGTAGTTTTGCCGCTTTGAACCGTTGCAAAAAGGATGTCGGAAATTTTGCTGGCTTCGCTTGATTCCATGTTGTACGCATCGAGGACAGTTGTTAGCCCTGAAACGGCCGTGCTCAAATCAGTGACGCCAGCAATTGAAAGCTTGGTTGCATCTTTTAAAAACGAAACCGCGTTGCCTTCAGGTATCCCAGCCGAAATTGCATTGTATAAAGCTTGCGTCGCGTCGATTAAATCCACGCCCATTGTTTGGGCAAGCTCTCTCATGTCTTTTTTCATCTTACCAAAACCTTTCTCGGTTTGGTTTGGTAGAAGCGTTGCGACTTCTGTTATCTTTTTTTCGAAGTCAACGAAGGCAGAAACACTTTTGACCGCAAACGCAACCGCCGCCGCGGCCGCAATTGCAAAGCCGGCCTTTATAGCTCCGCCGATTTGCTTTCCGATTTGCTTTGTCTTGTCCCCAACTGCCGCAAGTCCTCTCCTGAACGGGCCGCCGTCCATGCCGAGCTTCGCCATTATTGAAAAGTTTGCCATTAGGCCGCGCCCCCTACGTCGTTTACCTTTTGCAAGTATTCGGACTTGAGCCGGTCCGCTTCGCTTGAAAAGTTGATAGCCTTACCTGAAAATCGAGCCTTTATTCGAGCGCATAAAAGAAAAAGAATAGGCAGAGGCGTTTTCATTATTTGCGGCAATGGCCAACCGTACTCGCTGGCGATTGTATCAACTAAGCCAGAAACCCAGTCTCCCCCGCCTGAAGTAGCCGCATTGGCCTTTGACGAAGGTTGGAAGGTGAAGGCCCGCTCAAGGTACTTGGCGCAAGCCTCGGTCGTTTTTTCCGGGTCCAGCTTTCTTTTATGCCATTGAAAGAAACGGGCCCGGGTTTTACTTTCGGAAAATTTCGGCGAAACTATCCAAAGGAAACGAAGGACCGAATCAAAGGTTGGGTCTTTTTCTCCAATCAATGCGCTTGAGACGGTCAAAAGTAAATAGCGTTGCGGGGTTAATTGGACCGCTGGCTGGTCGGCTATTCTTTCTTCAAACCAAGGCAAGAAAATTTGCTCTTTGGCTTGGGTATCTTTTTTTTGTGCTTCCGCTATTCGCGGCGCGTATTCTTCCCAGAGCTTTTGAACTTGGTTAGGCACATTGCCCGCCCCTAGTTAATTTGCTTGTATCCAGAAAACGAAACCTTCACATAGTCGCCCGCGGTTTCGGCTTCGTCAACGCTTGTCAAAATATAGGTCCCATCGTTGCGAGAGCTGGCAAGCGTGAAATTTTGCCCTACCGTTGGGATTGTAGTTGTTGAGGTTGCAAGTTGAAGGGTTCCTGAGCACTCAATCCTCCCCGGGATAGTTGTTGAGCCGAGCGGCTCGCCGTTAGAGTCGTTTACATCGGCTCGGTTACCGGTCCTGTTAAAGCTTAGTCCCTCGGCCACATAAGTTATTGCGTTTATAGTTACCGGGCTTGCTTCGATACCGAAGGCTTGCGTTCCATCTGAAGTTATTGCCATGTCGTTTCCTTATTTTTTTGCTGGTTTGGTTGTAAACGCTTGAGCCGTCAACTTTCTAAAGGTCGCGTTCTCTTCGATTTCTTCAAGCGACCCGAGTTGGAGTCGTCGATACCGGAACGCCACGGTGTTCTCAAAGTTTCACGGAGCCGCCGTTGTCGTTGTTGTTGGAAAAGCTGAAGAACGAATAGAAAAAAGAACATCCCAAGTAATAAGGGAAAGCTCCAGATCGCCTTCACTTGTCCGGTCAAAGCTAACTTGTCTAATTAGTTTGACGCCGTAAAAGGGAAGCGTTGTGCCGTTCCAATTTGGCTGGCTTCGAAGTAAGGCCGCCCGCACTTTTCCGACTAACTCCAAATGGAAGGCCCGCGTTTGGGTCCCGCCAACGCTTGAGTCAGTAATAATTGTCGCGTCAAAGTTGCCCGCGTACTTTCTGTACTCTTCGATGCCGCCAGATATTGGCGCGTCTATCGGTTGAGTTGCTTCGATAGCCCGGAAGCCAACCTCAAGGCGAGGCGTGACGAAAGTCTCCAAAGAAGCCGAGGAAAAAACTTGTACACCGGTTGCCGCTTCAAGGAAAGTAACGGCGGCATTTTCGAAATATTTCTCAAAGGCGTAAAGGTCAGAAAGGCTTGAAGCTTGAGACATTTTAGCGGCTCCTTTGGTACTGGGCCGTTAGGTAAAGCTTAGACAAAATGCCGAGCCGTTCGGCTTTCACTTCAGCAACTTTGAATTTCTCGCCTTGTGGGTCCTCAAGAACGGCTCCCTTTGTTGGGTTTGTTGAAGACTTCGAAGCGTTGAAGCAAAACTCGGTGTCGACCATAGTCTCAAGCCCGGAAATCTCAACCTCGTAGCCGCTTTCCATTGATTGCAAAGAGCCTTGCCATTTTAAACCAACGAGGCCGGCCGGCGATACTCCGGTCAATTCGGTTTGTTGCTCGCCTATCAGATAGTCGAGGTCCGAAGAAATGACGGCTGGGTCAACACTAGACACCGGCTAGGAGCTCTTCACTTTTTGCCTTTGGCTTTTGACTTTTGTTCAGCGGGAGACCCTTTTTTTCTACGGGTCCCGCCGGTAGTGTCTAAATAATAGACCTGACCATAGCCCGGGAAGCTTTCTCGCTTGTACTGGTCGCGCATTTCTTGCGCGTTACCGGTTGCAATTGAGACCATTTTTCCGGCCTTGGTCCCTATCAAAGTTGCGTGCCGCATATTAGACCGAGGTCATGCGAATTAGGGAACCGCCCAAGGCAACCGAGTAACCATAAACGGCCTCGAGTACCGCGGTTTGGGTCCCGGTGCTTGCTTCGTAAAACTCCCGGTAACCTAGGACCATGCCGCTTTCCTCATCATAAAGACGACGGGCTGAGATATATTCTTTCCCGTTAATCGGCTGAAGATATCTCATTGCAACGGCCATTGCCGAAGGGTGAGCTAAGAAACCGACTAAGTTTTCTCCGTTGCCGGGAAGTGCTGTCGTTTCGAACAAATTGCCTACGCCAAAAAGAGAGGGAATACGGCCGCCTCTTATAACGTCCGCATCTCCATAAGTCATTGCCGGGTTCAAGTTGTTATCTTTTAAAAGTGCCGTAAAATAAGTCGAGTCGACCACTAAAGCGCATTGATCAACCGGCAAGTTTGCGGCTACCGCTGACCCTCGAAGGTCGGCTACGTCGTCGGCGTCAAAAGTTGCGGCGGCTCCTACAAAACCAGCGGCTCCAAAGTTTGCGTTGGTTACGGCTGAAAGGATATCTTGATAGACGGCCTTTGCTAAGTCGCCGCCTTTTTGATACCCGAAGCGCTGAAGCTCAACGGCCGAGCTTTGAGACGCTTCGGTGTCGGTAACATGCCAAGTAACAAACTTATGACCGGAAAGCGTAATCGTTGTCGTACCGTAAGTTGTATCTTGTGAAGCATAAGAGCCGGCAAAATTTGCGGCGCTTGTAGTATTCGAAAGCGTGGTAATGTTTATCGTTTTGCCTTTCTGGCTGGCTTCGTCGTTGAACGACGAGCTGAAAGCCTGAACCGGTGCTAAGATCGAAGTAAATTGATCTAGCGCACTTTGGCTAATGATATTGTTCTGAAGGTTTGCGTTGATTGTATTGGCCATTTTCTTAGCTTGCTTTTGATAGAGCGCTTAGGATTGTTTGCTTGTTCTGTTTCCAGATGCGGGTTTGTTCGCCACCTGTTGCGGCATTAAATTTTGAGACTATAGCCTGAACACTTTCTGCGGCTGGCTGGATAGCTAAGGCCATCTCTTCGCCGTCTAGTTGTTTTGAAAGTTGGGCTGCTTCTTCTGTTTTACTAGTCAGCTTTTCTGCAAGTTGTGCGAGCTCGGCTTTTAAGGCTTCCACTTCATTTCGAAGAGCTGAAAGTTCGTCTTCTTTTTCGACTTCTTCTTCGGCTTCTTCTTCGGTTGTAACCTCCGGCTCGTTTTCGTCTTGGTCGATTTCTTCGGCCGGGTCCTTTTCAGGCTCGGCTAAAGCAACGGCCTTTGCTTCTTCTTCGTTTTGGTTTTCGTCTTCTTCCATAATTTTTTGCAGTATTGTTCGTTTCTTAGAAAATAACCCGTCCTCATTAGCCGCCGGTTCGTCAACAAAGTCAGCCGAGCTTATAGAATTGAAACGTACGCTTGGCATTTCTCTAACTGCGCCGGCCGGCTTGCCTTCACTTTCGGCAACGCTCTTTTCTTCGCCGTTTTTGAAAACCCAAACGAGCTCGGCTTCAAAAACTAAAGAGAGCCCAAAGGCGTCTGGCATTTCTCGGGCCAAATCAAAAAGCCGGTTGAAACTTTCGGCTTCGTCATCTCGAAAACTTTCTAAACTTTGAAAGACTTGAGCTTTCAGTTTACCTTGGTCTATATAAAAGCCCGAAAAGTAGCCGACTTGCTTTAACATTCGATCATCTTGCAAAGCTCCGGCGTGAGTTATAAAAGCGGGTAGATTGACTGATCCCAAGACCTCGAGCGCGGACCCAAGCGAAAGGCCGTCTACATAAATACCGTGGCCCTTTGCTTCTCCAAGCTGGATGAGAGAGACGCCTTCTATTGCTCCGGCTACTACATCAACTGAATAACCCTTGCGGGTTTTTTTGCCTGACTTGTAGAAAGCAACTCTGAAAGAATTCTTTGAAGCCCCGGTAGCATTTCGCGGCAGTCTCATTTCGCCTTCCAAATAGTCGGCCTGTACTTCACAAATTGCCCGGCGTTGGCCGTCGTCGTACTCGCCGACCATAGTTTCGTCTCCCATGCACCGGTCGATAAAGTCGGCCCGGTCTTCTCCTTTTTCTGGTACTGGTATTGGCATTTCTAATTTTTCTCTCGTTGCTTTTTTCTTTTCTCGTCTTATTCGCTCGGCCCTAATTCGCGCCCAACTTTGGCCCGCATCGCCGCCCCAAAGAGCCCAAGCTATCCGACCGGCGCTTGGGTATCCTTCGCCGCCCGGCTTGAAGCCTTGGCCCTTCTTGTCGATTTCGTGCCGCGAGAAGTAAGAATGCATTCTCTTGATCGTTTGGTCTGAAAGTGTCGCCCGGTTCGAAATGTCGCGAGCTCGAGCAACTCCAACGCTTGTCCCGCCGCGGTTGTACTCCTTGCGCCAAGCTAGGCCCCGCTTTGCTTCGGCGGCCATAGCTTCGGTCGGCTTGTCGCTCATTGGTCATTTCCCTTTGGGGTTTTCTTTCTTGGCGGCAATTTGTTTCTTAGCCCAAGCCAGCTCCATTGAGGTTAGCCTTTCCTCAAGCTCTTTGCTTGGGTTTTTGATATATTTTAAAACTATTTCTCTCATGTGATGTCTTCGTTTCGGTCTTCTTTTAGGTCGACTAGGTTTACATTTGCAAAAGTCGTCAACGGGTTGAATAAGTCGCGCCAGTCGTCGAGCCCGTGCTCCTCGGCAATTCTTCGTGCCGTGCTTATATTCTTTGCTTTCTTTTCGAGTGCTTCGCCGGCCGTTTGTCCAAAAGTCGAGGCAATGTCATCTAAACTTTGGGCTCCCATTGTTAGGTATGCCGAGTCGGCTTTGACTTGGGCGGCTCGGTTAATCCAGCGAAAGGCCGGCGCTTGCCACTCAACCGCAAAAGGATTGGACCCGGCGGGCGGCTGGACTTCTCCATCTCTTACCCATTTTCCAACCCGCCAACGCCACCAGCGAGAAAGGACCCGGTAAAGGTCGCGTTGGTTTGCTTCGGTTGTTGCTTGGTAAAGTAGGACCATTCCCTGAGAAGCTGAAAAAGAACTCTTTGCCATAGTCATTAGAAGAAATTCCAAAGGCACGCCAACGCTTGCTCCAATTTTTCGGAGCCTATATTCTAAGTATTGTATGGCGTCCGAGTTTGGCCGCCCGCTTGAGCTTATAACCGAAACATCCTCATCGGGCTCGAGGTAGTGAAATTTTCCCGGCTCAAAACTTTCTAGCCTTTCGTTTTGGTCCGGGCCGTCGGCCGTGGCCGCTAACTCAAAATCGGTTGCCCCGTCTCTTTTCACAACGGCCGCAAGTGAAGCGGCAACCTTTGCCCCAACCATTTCTATTTCGTCGTATTCTTCTACGTCTTGCAAGTCGTCACAAACGCAAGCCAGCTCCGGCACGCCCCTTATTTGGTTAGGCCTTATTAATTTTCGGTGCAAAATGAAGTTGCGTGCAATCACTCGCCGCACATCAACAAGTGAGCCGCTTTCGTCTCGTTGTCCTATATGATAAGCAATCGGTCTGCCTTCGCCGTTAATTTCTACGCCTTCAACTATTGGCCGCCCGTTTTCTTCGGTCCGGCCGTTAGGGAACGAAGGGTTTCTAAAAATGTTTACGCCGTCGCCTTCTTGTCCGATCCTGTCGCCTTCGACTAGTTGGACCCGGCCGCTTTTGTGAAGAAATAAACCGCCATCTCCAAAACAAAGAGGAAGGCTTGCAAGTTGTTGCTGAACCTCTCTCATCGTTAAGGTCTCGGTTATTTCCGGGCTTTCTGAATACTCGGACCAGAGTTGCTCTAGCCGCGCGTCGGTCGCGTCGTCGCCGCTCTTTGCCCTTGGAATAATCCCAGCTCCTACCGTGTCTGTTTCTCGAAGCCTACAAAGAGAACGAACAAGCGGGTTGTTTCGTCTTGCATCTAGCAAACGAGCAACAACCTTTATACGGTCGCCGGCGTCAAGCTCGGCACTTTCGGGCCTGACTTGTAAATTTCGTTGATAGCCGCGGAGCCGGGAATGTTCAGCCGCTCTATAACCGTTTACGCTGAAAACATAACGGGCCGCTTTATTTAATCGGCCAAAGAAAGACGGGGCCTTTTTTTTCATGGTTTGTAAATAAGCGGAAGGTTTGAAAAATCGGCTTTTGTTGAGCCGCTGGTCTTTCCTTCAGCCAATAAAATTTTTCTATTGTAGCGGTCAATTTCTCTCTGAAGAAAGCGGCGTTGCTCGTAGATAACTTGCCGGTCTTGGAAGCTATACTGAGTCATTGGGGTACGGGCTATTTCCCGGTAGGACTTTGTCAGCTCGTCGCGGATATCTATTAGAGTTGCCAAGTCTTGGGCGCTTCTTTCGGTTGCCATACAACCGGCTCGGCCGTCAACCGCTCAAGCTAAACCGACAAGTCATTGACCAAAAAGCCGTATTTTTCGGCTCGGGTTTTAGCTGAATCAAAGACTCCTTTTGATAAGTTTTTCTCAAAGAATTTTTGCCGGCCATTAAGGGCCCCTTTAAAAGCGCCGTAGCCGCCTACTTGCTTAATCATTGGAACCCGGGCCGCGTTCTTTACTTGTATGACGTAAGGCTTTCGCTTGTAAACTTTGGCCCAACTTACGGCGGCCGCGGTTCCAATCTTTTGATAAGCTCGCTCGACGTATTTTGGGACCTTAATTATTAGACGCATGTCTCGGGCTTGCTTTAGCCACGTTGCCTTTGCAAGTCCTCTCATTGCGAGCATTTGTTTGAGTTCAGTTCTTAGCTTTTTTTGTAAAAGGGTCCAGTCAGGGTTTCGAACTTTTTTGCCGCCCTTGTTTATTGTTGGCATGATCGCTTTTACATTTCGGCGGCGGCCGCCAATTGTAACGCGGCCAATTAATCGCTCGCTTGGTTTTTGGCCTTCTCGCAATGTGTAACGCTCGCGAATAAGGGTAGCGTTGGCGGCCTTGGTTTTGCTTATTGTTTTTTCCAATATCTTTGCCAGTTCTCCCTTCAAAACTTTAGCCATTGAAAGCCCGGTCAGTTTTGAAAGTTGCCGCATTGCCTCGTTAAAGTTTGTTGCGTCTATTGTAACTTGGGACCCGTGCCGGCTTGAAGCGTTCATATTTTCAAATTATCTCCGCGAATAGCTGAAGCAATGTAAGCCAAAGGCAAAACAATTGGCATAAGCACAAAAGCAAGGCCGCCAAAAATAACTGAGAAGAAAGAAAGCGAAATGAGAAAAACAACCCGCAGAAATATTTTGCCAACCCGACTACCAAAACTTCCCGCCCGGGCTTTTTTGAGAGCCGCCGCTACCGCTTCTTTGGCTTCTTTGTTTTTCTTTACTTCCCGGGTTACCTTGTCCGGGGCCTTTGCTTTTGTTTTTTTCTTCATTTGCTTTTTTCGTTATATTTCCAAGGCCCACAACTTTTGAAAGGCAAAGGCAATAAAGCTCGCAATCCCAGTAATGATCTTGACCGTGCCGGCGGGTTCGCCACTCAATTTTTTTTGTTCCTTTTTTGTCGGTTTTTTCTATCAAAAATTTGGCGTTGAGTTGTTTGACGTATTCGCGGTCCGGCTCTTTATAAAGGTTCCATCCATCAACTTTTTGCGAGCGCCGCTTCAATAGTTCGCCGCCCCAAACTTCAACGTCTATATGCAGAAGCCTTATCTTATGCCGGCCCGCTTTACCGGTTCCGGTAAAAGGATCAACCGCTTTGACCGCGTAAGGGTGAACATTTCCCCGCCAGCCTTTCGCGGCCCACCACTTTTTGCGGCGTTGGTAGATTGCTTCGTAGGCTTCTTGAGTCCTTTCTCCAAATCCAGTATCGACAACGGCCGCCGAGCAATCGTAACGAACAAAGGCTGAATCCAAATCGGCCCAAGCGGGGCAATAGCCGTGGTCTATTAAAAAGCTGGTCCCGTCCTCATTAAAACCGCGGACCAGCCAAACAAAATGGGTCCGCTGGATATCAACTGAAAGCAAACGAAAGGCCCCCTTCATTTCGCCGCGTTCGTAATCGCCGGCCAATAAGTGCGTAGCTTCTTCCGTGACGCTTAGGTTTTCATCTCGCCAAGGTTCAGCCAACCAACCGGTGACGAATTGTTGCAAGCCGTCTACGGTTTCAACGCTTTGAAACCACCTAATAAGAATTTGCGCAAAGGTTAAAGTTGGCGAGTAAAGGCTGGATAAATGATAAGAAACTACGCCGCCCTCGGCTTGCTTGTTTGTCGGTTTCCATTTTCCGGTTTTCATCATTCGCAATTTGTCAGCGTCGGAAATTTTGCCGCCGCATTTTTGGCACGCGTAAGTTGTCTCGGCCTCGAGGAGCTGAAAGTCATAAGAGCCGTCGGCACGCTTTGCTTCTTTCGGGTAGGCAAGGTTGTATTCGCCCGGACCTTTTCGCCACTCAAGAGAAATCCATTTGCGGCAATGAGGGCACTTTAAAAAGTACCGCCGTTGGTCGCCGGCTTGGTACTCGGACCAGATGCCGGTATCCTCGCCGAGAGGAGTTGAGCTTTGAATTACTTTATAGGACCGGCGGCCCTTGGTCCGGGCTAATGCTTCGAGCCTTATTGGCTCGGCAATAATATCTACCTCGTCCATCACTAGTAACGAGACCGGAAAGTTTCGAACATTTCTGTGAGAGCCGCCGCCGACCATGTTTAAAGAGCACCGGTCAAACTCAATCCGGAGAGCGGTTGCTCGGTCCCGGTCTATTTTGCCTTCCGAGGTTTTGGGCAAGTGCCGCGCTAGGGTTTCTGAGTCTTCGCAAAAAGGAAGGAATCGATCATTAGCAAAGGCCCGGGCTTGCTTCTCGTTGGACCATACCCAAAGAATAGGCGACGGGTCTTGGTCGATTGACCAGCCAACGCCGACGTATATTGTTGTAGTTTTTCCCGTTTGGCTTCCCCAGCAAAGAGATACTTTTCTAATTTTTGGGTCCTTGAAACTTTCGAGCACTTCACGAACATAAGGGTGAGAGCTTGTCCGGTAGAGCCCGGCTTGCTCGGTTATCCTTTCAGAAAGAAAAACATTGGCCTCGGCCCAGTCGGTCACGCTTTGGTTTTCTCGCGGGGCGAAAATTTCGAAAGCTCGGGCAGTTAATTTGTCAGCGCTCATTTTTGCCAAAACTTCGAAACAATAGTAAACAAAGCCCGCCGTTCAATTCTTCGAATAGTACCTGGGTTTACTTCTAAAACTTTTGCCAGCTTAACACGGCTAATTTTGGTCCCGGCTGGCAAGCTTGAACGAAGGACCGCAAGCCGAAGGTCAAACTTTCTGTCATTTGTTTTATCTTTTTTTGTCACTTGACGCCCTTTGTTTTTCTAATCCTTGCTCCTCGAGTTGCGGCAATTTGCTTTTTGAAGTCGTCAACCATTTCAGAAAGCATTTCTTCCGCGTGCGCTGGCTCGCTTGGGTTTATTCTCATTGCGTAGCTTTTCGGGCAATTTTCCAGCAATGACGCCAAAGGCTCGAGCACTCGGCAAACGGCTTGCTCCGCTTCTTCAAATGGGACCCAGCCTTTTTCTTCCCGTTCTAGTTGCAATTCTTTCAGCCTTCTTTCGGCTTTTTCGCGTTTGGTTTTTTCAGAAAGTAGGGACCCTTTAAGGTCGGCAATTTCTTCGGCCGTAAATTTCCCGGTTGCGTGACCAATTGCTTCTCGGTCTTTTTGATAAGCTTTCCATTGTTCAGGGTCCCGGCCGGGTGGAGCCGCTTTATCTTTTCTCCACTCCCAAAGGGTAACCGGCGAAACTCCAATCTCAGCCGCAAGTGCTTTCCAAGTCAAAGCCTTCCCGGTTCCTTGCGTTGAACCCTCGACTAGATTTCGCTCCCGGGAAGTTAGCGTCTTTCCCGACTTCACTTTGCGTAAAATGTTTAGCAAGTCTGCATCCAGTACCTTTTGCGCTTGGGTTGCTTTCACTAGGTAAAAAGTTGTTTTGCCGCTGAACGCTCGACTGAAATTCGCTCGAGGGAAGTCAGCGTTTTTCCGGACTTCGGTTTCGCTTTCATCTGGTCCAGAGATGTTTTGCCTCATTAAGTGCGCTCAAAATTTTAGTTGTGCGCAAAAAACCCGAGGAGCGGGCGGCGACT